>ERZ809472.30-NODE-30-length-36457-cov-34.540108_pt1 | contig 36457 bp, 74 predicted proteins | sample MGYA00521274_ERZ809472 | MGnify/ENA primary metagenome ERZ809472 (study PRJEB31581, sample SAMEA3312791) | metagenome | study: EMG produced TPA metagenomics assembly of the PRJEB8939 data set (Metagenomic analyses of Rumen microbiomes reveals... | reverse complement strand
GGAATTCAGGCTCTTGGAATTCAGGCGATAGGAATTCAGGCGATGGGAATTCAGGCGATAGGAATTCAGGCTCTTGGAATTCAGGCTCTTGGAATTCAGGCGATAGGAATTCAGGCTCTTGGAATTCAGGCTCTAGGAATTCAGGCTCTTGGAATTCAGGCTCTTGGAATTCAGGCTCTAGGAATTCAGGCTCTTGGAATTCAGGCTCTTGGAATTCAGGCGATAGGAATTCAGGCGATGGGAATTCAGGATGCTTCAACACGGAAGAACATAAGATTTATATGTTTGATAAGTTGTCCGATTGGACACTCAGACAGTGGAATGATTCTCGTGCGAGAATCCTGCTCAACAGTATTCCTATAGCGATTCTCAATTGGGTAATCGAGAGCGATATGACCGATAAAGAGAAAGAGCAGAATCCCGATTATAAAACAACGGGCGGCTTTCTGAAAATGGTTGAACCGTCAAGAAGTGCGCAGGAATGGTACAACGGTTTAAGTTCGGGAGATAAAAAATGCATTCTGGAGCTTCCAAACTTTGATGCAGGTATATTCCTGAAAATCACAGGAATTGATGTGCGAAAAGGGGATGATGAAGGATGAAACAGTTTCTAACGATCTCGGAAGCGGCGAAAGAATTCAGCAGAAGCGAGAAAACGATAGAACGGATGGTTAAGAAAATCAAAGATCATCCGGAACGCTACGATGATACGAATTTTTTTGGAAAGGGAAAGAAATTTCTGATTCGGACAGCGTGCCTGATGGATTGGGATAGAAACGGAGAGCTGCTTGAAACAGCTCCTGGAATCTGCCCGAAATACAATCCGCAAAAGTATGAAATGGCGCTTGGGATGACGGACCGGTATCCAACGGCAGAAGAGATCGCCAGAGAGGTGTTTTATTTTATTAGGGGGAAGAAAAATGATTATTCTTGATATCGTCCTTGCGGTCATCGAATTTCTGATTGACTGCGTGAAGGACCTGAAAGGCGAATTCAGCAAGGCAGGTGCAATACTCGGCCTGATTTACTTCGGAACATTTTCCGGGTTGATCGTATCCGTCATTAAGATGGGGGTAGAGGGGGACTTGTTCTGGGGATTCGTAGCGCTGATTGATGCGATTATCATTCTGGTTATCGGCTTCGTGACCGGAGTGTTTTAAAAACAAAGCGAAAGGAGAGAGTGGAAGTGTATCTAAAAAAATTATCAGCGGAAAACTTCAAAGGTCAGCGACAGATCAGCGTTGATTTTGAAGGAAACAGGACGAGGATTTCCGGATGCAACGGAAGCGGAAAAACAACACTTGCGACACTGTACTATTGGATTTTTTCGGATTGCGACTATGAACTGAATTCCAATCCGAATGTTAAGCCGGACGGAGAGGATGAAGCTGTTACCATCCGAGGGGATGCGGTTATTGAGGTCGGCGGCAAGGAAGTGTGCTTCTCAAAGGTTCAGAAAATCAAATCGAAGACCGGAAACGACGGAAAGACGAAGACTTCAAAAATTAATTCCTATGAAGTGAACGGCGTTCCGAAGTCGCAGAGGGATGCGTTCAAGTATCTTGAATGCCTTGGGTTTGACAGCGAGAAATTTCTGCCCATCAGCCATTCAGACTGCTTCCTGCGGAAAATGGAAGACAAGAAGGGACGGCAGGGCATCAGGGATGTTTTGTTCGGAATGACCGATGATATCACGGATGCGGAAGTAGCTGAAAAGAAAGGGCTTTCCGCAATCAGAAAACTCCTTGAGAAATACGGCAAAGACGAGATCGTTGCTATGCAGAACTCCACTAAAAGGAAAATCGCTGCGGAGTACGGAAAGAACGGGGAAATCCTTGACGTGAAGATAGATGGTCTGGCATCCGCAAAAGTTGACGCTGACGGGGATACGGCAAGAAAGAAACGTGACGAGCTGACCGCAAAAATTGCGGATATCGAAACGCAGATCGCCGAAACGAGTACGGTTGGCACAAATGCAGATATTGCAGCCGAGATCAATGCGCTTGAACAGAAGAAACGTGAACACCTGGAAAGACTTGCCAGAGAAATCATCGACTTCAATTGGGAAGCGAGAAACGCCGCCAACGGCTACTCGGTTAAGATTGCGGAAAGCGAAAACCGCATATCGAACTGCAAGCGCACAATCGCCGATACGGAAGCCACGATCACACGGCTTGAATCCGGAATTAAAGAGAAGCAGGCAGAATACAAGAACGTCAAGGCAAGTGAGTTTGACGACAGCAAGGCTGTTTGCCCTGTATGCAAGCGCAGGTATTCCGCAAAGAAAGTGGCTGAAATGGCCGAGAATTTTGAAGCGGATAAGAAGTCGAAACTCGAATATATAGCTAAGACCGGCAAGGAGCTTTCCGCACAGCGTGACAAGATGAAAGAAAACAAGATCGCCTACGAAAAGAAGCTCTCTGAACTTGAAACAGAGCTGAAAGAAAGGCGGGAAGCATCAGCGAAAGTCCCCGAACAGAAAGAAGTGGTTCGTGAGGATGATGCAACAAAGGCCATTGATGCGGAAGTTGCGGCGCTCAAGGCAAAGCTCCGCAAGACAAACGATGAGCGCAAAAACGAACTTGTCATAGAACTGTCTTCCGTTCGTGAAGAATTGAATCAGGCTGTCGCCGAGATTGTCAAAGCTGAAAGCAATGAGAACATTGACAGGAAGATTTCGGAATTGCAGTCAAAGCGCATCGAGTTCGAACAGGAGAAACTGAACTGTGAACGGATTCTCGATGAAATCAATCAGCTTGAAATGGCAAAGAATGAAATGCTGACGGAGCAGATCAATTCGCATTTTAAGCTCGTCAAGTGGGTGTTGTTTGAACGGCAGGCGAACGGTGAGATTCTGACTGACCGTTGCACTCCGTATATCGACGGGAAATCAATGGTCGATGAAGCGAATACCGGCAGAGTCATCCTCGGGAAACTCGATATCGTAGAGGGGTTACAGAACTTTTACGGTCAGAGATATCCGGTCTGGCTTGATAACGCAGAAGCGCTTACAAGCAACACGATTGAACGAATTGAGTTGAATACGCAGCTCATCATGCTGAGTGCGGTTGATGGTTCTGAGTTGACGGTGAAGTAATTGGGTGAAATTGAAGGTGCGTGAGAAATATGTCAGAAGAAATTAAAGAAAAGAAGGAGTTTACCACGGCACTAAGCCAGTGGACTACAGAAGTCACAGGCCTTGTGGCAAGGGATTTTGAAGCGGTCGGCGTTCCGATTGATGATTATGCGAGAACGTGCGCTATGAACGCTATGACAAGCATTTTCCATTTGGTTCTGCAGACGAAGGAAGCGGATTTACAGACGATGAACACTTCCAATTTGCGTGAAGTTGTAGCGCAGGCAGCTTCCTTGAAACTCAATGCGAACGCAATGCCGAGAGAGGTCTACTTCCAGCTCAGGAATAAGCAGATCAACGGCGCATGGGTAAAAGTTGTTGAGATGGGAATTGAAGGGAACGGCAATGATGCTATGCTCCGGAATTTTGGAGTTGGCGTCAAGACCGTATATCCCTGTTGGCTCGTCAAGGAAGGTGATGTATTCACTTATCCGAAGCGCAAGGGCATGAAGATGGAACCGCCGGAATGGGAAGAAAAAGGGCTGTCAAGCAAGGTTATCAGGGTTGTATATCCTATCCTGCTTGACGATGGAACGGAGCAGTATCTTATCGCTGAAAGAGACGGCGTGAAGGTCAACCTGTTCGCTCACGTCCGGAACAATCTCATGAATGAGACGTTCGGTATTTGCGAGAACACATTTAAGGCTACGGCAGAACAGAAAGACGAAATCCGGAAGAAGAAGGAAGAAATCTACGAAGCACTCAGGAAGTGCGAGACCGTAGACGATATGCTTGCCTGTGAGACAGCCAGATCGTTTATGTCTCCTGCTTGGCTTGACACTCCGGAAAGCATGATTATCCGTAAGATGCGGAACAATGCAATCAGGAACTTCCCGAAGGATATGAACGCAATGGCGAAGCGGTCAACGCTTGAACTTGACGAAATGTATAAGGCAAGCCGTGCAGAGATCGAAGAGGATGCGAACAGCGTTGAGTTTGAGGACGTTGAAGCGAAAGTGGTCGAAGAATGGGAGGGTGATGAAAATTGCGATTGATCGTAGATAACGGGAATGCCGTGTTTGATCTTCCGTATGAGGACACTGTAATGGAACTCAGGGAATGCAATGACGGAAGTGCGGCGCTCTGGACATGGTGCAGTCATGCAACGCAGTATTCTATCCGCAGATTCAAGGATATGGAGGCAGGACGCTCGGTTCTCAGGGCGATCAAACTCGCCTATTTGTGCGGCAGAAAGGCGTTCACAATCAAAGGAGAAGCCGATCATGGCGAAATCTAAATGCAAAGATTGTACGTCACGTTATGTAGGCTGTCACTCGAAATGCGAGGATTATGCGAACTTTAAAGCGGAACGCGAAAAGGCGAAAGCACGTAGATATGCGGTTTCGGATTATTGGGCGTACAAAAAGGAACAGATATATGAGACAAAGCGGAAATACGGAAAGGGGATGGTTAGGTGAGTATTGAAAACACGTTCAGCAATGGTGGTCTTAGCCTGGAAGAATTTTACCGGAATTTTGTTCTACCGCCCGAAATATTGGATAAGGTCATAGCCGAAAAGAAACTGGATGCAATTAAAAACTTCACAATTTACCGGAACGGGATTTACACAACAGTCAAGTGGGGAGACGGAACAGTAACAACGGTCAAGAGGCAGCCGGACGACAAAGACGATGACATCAGGGCGTTTGAAGAAGCCCTTGCAAAGAAGATTTGCGGAAGCCGTTCCGCATTAAAGAGGATCGTCGCAAAGAATACGGTTGATGTAGCCGTGTTGAAAGAGACTAAGAAGTCCAAAAAGCAGTACAAGGAAGACAAGCGAAGACGTGCAAAAGGCGAAGTAATCGCACGAGACAGCAACGGCGTGGAGCTCTGCGTAGGCGATCATGTCTACATCAAGGATTTTAGTGATATTGATTTGGACGGTGGAATTTACCGCGTTGATGAGATCAGAAATTATACGGCAACTGTAAGTGAATATGTATTGCCGTCTGAGTGTTTCACGAAAGTAAAGACCGAACCGCCGTTTTTGGTCGGAGATTATGTTGTCTTCGACAATCCGAAAGAGAACCATCTTGCTGACTCAAATGCATGGACTTCTCACATGTCTGCTGACACTCCGCTGAAAATCGAGAAGATAAGCGGAACAAACCTTCTGTGCAGTGACGGATGCGTGTACGAAACACTTTGGATAAGAGGTCTCCCATGCTTCTAAGATGCGCAGGAAGCAGCTCTGAGGGCAACTGCTATTCACTGACAGACAGCAGCGGTCAAGTCCTTCTGATCGAAGCAGGGGTATCACATGGCAAGTTATGCCGGTTTATTCACTGGAACATAACGAATGTGGTTGGATGCATCGTTACGCATCACCACATGGACCATGTAGCCTCTGCATCGAGGCTGAGAATGAAGGGGGTAAAAACGTATCTTCCGTTTGAACTTGACGAACACAGGAAGGAAGTTGTTTTCGGAAACTTTAAGATCAAATCGTTTCCGCTGACAAACTCAATGAATAAATTCGTTCACACAAACGGTGACGGAACGGAGTGCCCGATATTTGGTTTTCTGATAGAGCATGACGAAATGGGAAAGATGGTCTACATAACGGACTGCGAATACTGCCGGTACACGTTCCGTAAGTTGAAGGTTAATCACATCCTGATCGGGGTGAATTACCAAAAGGAATATACCTCGCTCGATGAAGCAAAATTCGGACACGTAGTAACGGGGCATATGTCCGAAGATACGGCTCTGGAATTCATCAAAGCAAACGATACGGACGCCTTACAGAACGTCATAGCTTGCCATTTAAGCGAGGAATCGTGTAATGCCGATAAACTGTTAGGCAATCTGCAAAACGCCGTTTCTGCCGGTGTCAACGTGCAGATAGCGGTTCCTGGAATCGAGACAGAATTATATAAAGATTGCCCGTTCGGGTGATCGAGAAAGGAAACAACAAATGAATTTATGTGTGCATATGGGAAGGCTCACGAAAGACCCTGAAATCAGGGTAGGGCAGAATGCAAAGGTGGCAAGGTTCACGCTTGCAGTTGACAGGACATTTAAGAAAGAAGGTGGTCAGTCAGCAGATTTCATCAGCATGACAGCGTTCGGTAAGACAGCGGATTTTGTCGAAAAGTATCTGCATAAAGGGTCGAAAATCGTTACTCGGTCGGAATTCCATAACAATCATTACAAGGGAAGTGATGGGAATGACGTTTATGGTTATCAATTCTCTGTTAGCAGTATCGAGTTTGCGGAATCAAAAACCGCAGAGGCAAAGAACGGTCCGGTCAATGAACCCGCTCCAAAAACTGCTTTACCGGCAAATGATGATTTTATGGCAGTTCCTGATTCGATAAGCGAAGAGCTTCCGTTCGGTTGATGGGGAACGACAGGCGATATGGGGTCAGCTTCACATTGATGAACGGTTCGGAAACATCAGGTAGTAATCTTTGGGGCTACTGCAAATCACATCATGGGTTGTTGTCCTATCCGCTTGCCCGCACACATCGTTGTATGTGCCGGGAGAAAGACGGTGGTGCGTGTAGGCACTTATGCAGGTTTGAACGGTATGACACATCATACCAGAGCGCATTAAAAGGCGAAGAATTCAGAGAGAGCTTAGGCAAACATGGAAAAAGAAAAGGCGAACGCAAAAAGAGAGCATCACCCTATACAGACAGAGAGGTTATCGGAGTACCTGATAGCGAACGGGGAGATAACACCTTTGGATGCATGGTCGAAGTTAGGGATTTACAGGCTGTCCGGTCGGATATTCGACCTGAAAGAACAGGGATGGGGAATCGAGTCAACAAGGACTACTGTAAGAAATGCTTTTGGCGAAAAATGCTCAGTCGCGTTATACAGACTTATGTTTGTTCCGGAAACAAGTGATACACGAAAGGAGAGCGGATGCCGAATTGGATTGAAGGAACCATGAAATTGCGCGGAAAGCGTGAAGACATAAAGCGTTTTCTTGATAACGAACTTGGAACGAGTAGCTACTACGGAGAAAAGAGGACGCTTGAGGAACAGGTGGAATGCAACTCTAACGACGAATACATGGAGTACACGTTCAAGGACGAGCCATACATCAAAGGAACACGTAGAGCATTCGTAACAGGCGCTTATCTTTATATGGAAGAAGATGAGGGAACCGTCTGCATAAAAATCAAACAGGCATGGTCTTTCGATGCGACACCGGGCGACAGAGAGCTGGAGTTGTGGAAGGACAACGCACATAAATACAACATCGACATTAAGTTGTACGGTGTTGAATGTGGAATGCAGTTCTGTCAAGAAGTAATTGCGTTGAGGAATCGCGACAGGGTAATCAACAACGTGATCGAATACGAAGACTGGGATTGGGATTGCCCGTTCCCGAATATGGGCGGTTGAGAAGGAAGGGAGAATGGATGTCAACAAGAAGCACTATTACATTCCGCAACAGAGGGTGTGAACCTGTTGTTCGCGTGAGGAAACACTTTGATGGATATATCGAAGGATTGGGTCATAGCCTTGCAAAATGGCTCATTCCGATGAAACTTATCAACGGAATTTGCAATGACGAGCAGTACGGGCATGATTACGCAAACGGAATCGGTTGCCTTGCCGCGAAATGGATAGCAGACGTCAAGACAAAAACCGGAGACATCTATCTCGATTGTGGCTGTGAAGCAGGCGAAGATTACAACTACGAAGTGATTCTTGAACCGCGTTGCTTATCTTACAACGGCACGCCAACGGACAAGTGCATCACTGTTGAAGTTCGGATGTTCGACAATTCGGAACCGATTTTTAAAGGAACTCCGAGTGAACTTTATGAGTTTCAGGAAGACTAAGAATGACAACAGAACGGTTTGAACAGGCACTGAACGATCTGGGGATTGAAACAATGGTTGAAGAAGACGGGGTAGTGACCATGCTGCTTGATGAAAAGGAATTCCGCAAGCGCAGGAAATACGAAAAGTTAGTCAAGGAAACAGGGTGGAAACGATCGTGGGGAAGGAGAATGAAAGACTAATGGGATTTACTGTTACAAAAAACGAACGCGAACTGCTTGAAGCTATAGCAGAAGGAGTTGTGGAGAGCAAAGAAGTTAGGGATCAGATTACTTTTATGTGTAAGTTCATTGGCGCGTGGCAGATGCTTACATTGAGGTGGGATACGGAGAATGAGCAGAGCTGATAAAGCATTTGAATGGCGTATGCAAGGTATGGACATGGCCTATCGGATTGCCTGTCAGGAAGAGGGTGAAACTTCTAAAACAGCTCAGGCAATCAAGCGTGAAATAAGGTTCCGGACAAGAAGCGGAGTCAACGTACTGGCTACGAGAAAAGACTTGGCGAAGGCTTCCGAAGCGATTAAACAGGTCACAATTCAAACGGTCGTAGCCATGGCAATGCTGATAATGTGGGAACAGTTCGGTTTCGGGCAGAAGCGGCTTAAACGCTTCAAGGATGAGTTTGACATACACGCAGATGCACTCGTAAAGGATGAGATCACATGGGATGACGTTCTGGATGCGCTGAAAGCATGTACGGGTATCGAACTTGTTCTGCCGGATGAGGTTATGTATCAATAAAAAACAGGCTTAAATTGCCGAAAGACAGGTGGTTGAAAGTGAATATTGTTTTTTGGTTTTTGGTTGTTCTCCTTCTTTTCCTGGTATGGTTCGTTCTCAGACATTTGTTTGTCGGGGTAGGTAAGTTTATGTACGGAAGATATGATGATTTGGCTGACATAATCTCCGGAAACGCTGACGAAGAACAAATCCTTGAGGATGATGAAATATCGGAAGAAAACAAGGAAGAATTCAAAAAATACTACGAAGAAAACATGAAAGGATAATGTGTTATGGGAAGTAAAGGATTTATCGGAAGTGTTATTGTTGGATTTGTATTGGTTATTGGATTGTGCTGCGCAGTTATTTGTATCGAGAAGATTCCGGTCGGATACGAGGGCGTTCAGTATTCCATGAGCGGCGGTGTGAAGGATGAAACGCTCGGACAGGGATGGCATCTGGTTTCGCCCACGATCAAAGTCAAGGAATTCACGATCTCAAATGAGCAGTTGATTCTCACGCAGGATTCAAGAGAAGGCTCTAAAGAGGATGAATCCTTTAAGGTTGCTACATCTGATGACGCAAGTATCAGTATCGACTTCCAGATGTCATACCGGTTCATACCGGAAAAACTGGTTTCCACTTACAAGAAATTCAAGGGTATGGACGGGGATGATATCGTTCAGAACCGTGTTCGTACCGTCTTGAAGTCAAAGGTATCTGAAATCACTACAGATTATTCGCTTATGGATATTTACTCCGGAAATCGGAGCGAGATCAACAATAAGCTCACAGAATACCTTAATCAGGAATTCGGGGATGCTTACGGCATAGCAGTTCTGGATGCTTCCATTATCGACTCGCATCCGGATGAAAAATTGCAGGAAACGATTGATGCCAGAGTAAAGGCACAGCAGGCGAAGGCACAGGCAGAAGCGCAGCAGAAAACCGTTGAGGTCGAAGCTAAAACGAAACTGATCGAGGCGCAGAATCAGGCTGAAATTGAGATCACAGAAGCCAATGCGGAAGCGGAAGCAAACAGGGTCATTTCAGAATCCATAACGGAAGAACTGATTCGGATGAAAGAAGCAGAGGCACGTTTGGCGCATGGATGGGTAACGGTGCAGGGTGCTGATTCCGTGATCGCAGACGCAAAAGAATGAGGAAATGCATTTGAAAATCGGAGTTGATAAGAATCAGTTACAGAAGGGTTCTCACGAAAAATCGAACCGCTATAACCACAGCCGATTAAAGGGGATGGGACATGAACTTGTCCCTCTCCCACTCCCATACGGAGATTACTGTTTGGTAACTGACCAGATGCAGGAAACGATTGATCGAAGGGGACTGAAACTTAAAAAAGCTGATTTGGTCGGTGACATAAAAGTAGCGGTAGACCGCAAGAATTCGATTGACGAGATTTGCGGAAATGTCTGCTCGACAACGAGAGGGCATGAACGGTTCCGTGATGAATGTATCTTGGCTCAGAAATGCGGTTGCAAGTTCGTCATTTTAGTCGAGGATGACAAAGTTAAGTCACTTGATGACTTAGAACAATGGGTAAATCCTCGTGAAAAGAAATATTTCATAATGAAAGCACGACAGGATAAAGGCTACAAGCTGAAATATCCTCTGCCGAAACAACCACCTGCGTCCGGCAAGACACTTGCAAAAGCGTTACGGACGATGCAGGAAAAGTACGGTATTGAAGTCGTGTTCGCAAAACCGAAGGATGCGGCACGAAAGATTATCGAGTTACTAACACAGTGAAAGGGAAGGGTTGTGCGCACATAAAACCTAGGATTCCCGGATTAAATTATGGATTACAAGGAATTTTTAAAGACAAAAGCCATAATCGCTATGCCTACGGGATTCGACATTAACAAGTCGGAATTGAACGACAACATGTTTGAGTTCCAAAAGGACTTGTGCAAATGGGCTTTAAAGAAGGGTAAGTCAGCAATCCTGATAGGTTGCGGTTGTGGCAAGACAATTATCCAACTTGAATGGGCACATCAGGTTCATGTTCATACCGGGGAGCCAGTGCTGATACTTGCTCCGTTATCTGTAGTCAATCAAACAGCAAATGAGGCTGAGAAGTTCGGCATTGAAACGGTGCATGTTTGCAGGTCACAGAGTGACGTAAAAAACGGTTTAAATATTACCAACTACGAAATAATAGAACACTTTGACACATCTGTATTTACCGGAATCGTGCTTGACGAATCATCAATATTAAAGTCGTTCACATCAAAGACAACGGGGCAGCTTACAGAATTGTTCCGCAATACTCCGTACAAGCTGCTATGCTCAGCAACGATCGCTCCGAATGATTTCACCGAGATAGGAACTACGTGCGAGTTCTTAGGCATTATGAGCAGGACGGAAATGCTCGCAACGTACTTTATCCATGATGGAGGCAAAACATCCGATTGGCGGTTGAAGAAGTCCGGTCGCAGAAAGTTTTGGGAGTGGATGGCGACTTGGGCGGTATGCTTCAACAATCCGAACGAGTTGGGCTATGAGATAGATGGATATGATCTGCCAAAACTTCACATAAAGACAATCATCACAAAGTCAAAAGTCTGTGACTATGAATTGTTCGTCCAGGTGGCCGAGACATTGCAGGAACGTCGTGAAGCAAGAAAAGAGTCCATGGAAGACAGGACAGACAAGGCTTCTAATCTTTCAAATGGTTCAGACGAAACATGGCTCTGTTGGGTAGATTACAACGATGAATCGTCAATGCTATCAAAGAAATGCCGTGACAGTGTTGAGGTCAAAGGTTCGGACGAACCGGAACACAAAGCAAAGGCAAGTATTGATTTTGCGGAAAAGAATATTCATTGCCTTGTGAGCAAACCGTCAATATTCGGCTTCGGAAGTAACTTTCAATCGTGCCACAACATGATATTTTGCGGATTGTCAGACAGCTACGAGAGATTCTATCAAGCAGTACGCCGGTGTTGGAGATTTGGACAGACACAGGAAGTTAACGTCTACATCATTCTTTCTGAAAAGGAAGTAAGCATACTCAATAACATCGAACGGAAACAATCTCAGATGGATGAAATGCAAAAGGAAATGACCGCACTTATGAGAGAAGTCACGTTATCGGAAATTAAGCATACGACACGGATAGTTGATACTTACGACGCAAGAAGAGAAATGAGGATGCCAGTATGGGTATAAACGTAAAAGACCAGTATATAACAGAAAGATATGCTATGTACTGCGGTGACACAACAGAAGTAATAGGGGGGGTGGCTAATGATAGCGTTGGTTTGATCGTTTACTCTCCGCCATTTTCCTCACTGTACACCTATTCAAACAGTGATCGTGATTTAGGGAATTCAAGAAACGACGAAGAATTCTTTATGCACTTTGATTTCATCGTAAAGGAATTGTATAGAATTCTGATGCCGGGTCGGATTATGGCGGTGCATTGCATGAATATTCCGGCAATGAAAGAACGTGACGGATACATCGGTATCAAAGATTTTCGCGGTGACTTAATCAGATGTTTTCAGAAACACGGATTTATTTATCACAGCGAGGTCACAATCTGGAAGAATCCGGTCACAGAAATGCAGAGAACAAAAGCGTTAGGGCTGCTTCATAAGCAGATTAAGAAGGACAGTTCAAAGAGCAGAATGGGCATGCCGGACTACATTGTATTTATGCGGAAACAGGGAGACAATCCCGAACCGATAACGCACACAAACGAAAGCTATCCTGTATCACTTTGGCAGAACGTAGCTTCTCCTGCATGGGAACTTACGCCGCCGGTATGGAACGACATTAACCAGAGCAACACATTGAACCGAATGTTCTCGGATGAAGAATCTGAAAAGCATATCGCACCGTTGCAGTTGGATGTGATTGAGCGGATTGTCAATCTGTATTCCAATCCGAATGATGTAGTATTCACGCCGTTCATGGGTATTGGTTCCGAAGTCTATCAGTCGGTCAAGATGGGGCGTAGGGCAATCGGCATTGAATTGAAGGATGCTTACTTTGAACAGGCGGTGAAGAATATGAAGTCGCTTGAAGATGAACAGGCTCAGACAAGCATATTCGATTTCTTATGAACGAAAGAAGGTGAGTAATTGAACACATATACAAAGATCGAAACGGTCTATAAGAGAGACATTGACGGCACAAAGAAACTCATTGAGGGCGACTTCCGTAGCGAAGCGGTTGAATTCCTCAAAGATAAGGATTGGATTTTTACAGAAAAAATTAACGGCTGCAATACGGGTATTTTCTGGGACGGTCACAAAGTATCCTATCAGGGCAGAACAGAAAGAGCGCAGATTCCGGCACACCTTACGAATAAGCTGATTTCTATTTTCGGAACGGACGAATCCGAGGAAATGTTTGAGCAGACTTTTGGTGAGAAGCAGGTCGTTCTTTTCGGAGAAGGTTACGGGGCGAAAATTCAGAAGGGCGGCGGTAACTACATTGCCGATGGTTGCGGTTTTATTCTGTTCGACGTATACATGGTCGATTCCGATACATGGCTGAAACGTGATGCGATTGAAAAGATTGCAAAGTCCTTTGGAATTCCGGCAGTTCCGATTGTTATGATCGGTAAGATTGAAACGGCAGTCAAGTTCATAAAGACACAGCCGAGGTCGATTCTTAACCCGGCTCACGAAATGGAAGGTGTCGTAGGTCGTCCGGTAGTTGACTTCTATGATCGCAACCACGACAGACTGATTGTAAAGATTAAGGTGAGGGATTTTGTATGATTAAAATCGGCGAAAGATACATAATCGAAGCGGCTCCGGAGTGTTATTCCGTGAAGTATCTTACCGGAAATAAGCCGAAATTTGATAAGAAAACAGGCAAGACAAGTGATGCTTACGATGTGATCGGTTACTTCGGGACAATCGAAAACTGCATCATGGCATGTAGCAACGATGCGGTCAAGAGAAAAGTCATGAAGAACGATTACTCGCTCAGTGAAGCAGTCAAAATGATCGCGGAGACAACAAGTGAATTTAAGAAATATGTCAGTGACGCAACGAAGGGAGCGTAAATATGATTATCTGGCTTGTGTTTGACGGAATCGGATATTTTAAACTTGCTTGCACGGACGAGCAGATAGCAAGAAATGTCGTTGCAAAATACAATCGGGGTTGGAAAGCAGAGGCGTTTGATACTGATTTTGGAGATGGATTCAAAGATGAAGTGCTTTACAAGGTGATTGTCAAGGACAACAAGAGCGTGATTATAGCAGACAAGAAATTGGGAACTGAACAATACGGATTCAGTGAGTATCACAAGAAACTTCCGATTGTGACAAAAAACGGCATTGAAGACGAAGTGACTCTCATGGCTCACGATGCACGAGACGCAATAGACAAGGCACTTGAGATATTGAACGGAAAGGAAGAACACATCTAAATGGGTAAAGAGGCATTCCATAGCAGAGTCTATACAAATCGTCCCCATTATGCCGATTTTGACTCGCCGATGAAATTCCAGGCAATTACCGGAATCGTAATGACGAGATTGAAACAGCACCCGAACGCTATATGTTCATATTCGGGGGGGGCAGATAGTGACATACTGATTGATTTGATCGAGAACGCAAGAAGGTTGGTTCCGTCTCTCCCGCCTGTAAAGTACGTGTTTTACAATACTGGACTCGAAATGAAAGCAATAAAAGACCACGTAAAGGAAGTTGCCGAGAAATACGGAGTTGAAATTGAAGAAGTAAGACCGAAAGTAAACATTGTACAGGCAACAAGAAAACACGGTTTGCCATTCGTGTCAAAAATCATGTCAACAGGATTGGAAGGGTGGCAGAAGAAGGGTATTCCGCTCTCGATTGCCGAGGAATACGAACAAGCCGAAGACAAAGAGGCAAAACGGCGAGAGTTAAGCGAGAGATACCCGAAATGCGAAAGCACAATCAATTTTCTGTGTTGTTGCAACAGCAAAGGGGAACCGAGACCAAATATCCAGCTTGTAATCAACAGTTCAAAATACATGAGGGACTTCATAAACGAGTGCCCGCCGGATTTTAAAATCAGCGCAAAATGCTGTGATTATTGCAAGAAGCAAGTCGCACACAACGTACAAAAAGGCTACGAAATGATAATCACAGGCGAACGCAGAGATGAAGGCGGAATGAGGTCGGTTCCCCGTTCTGAACAGTGGAACGAGAACAACACAATGTGCTTTGCGGAAACGGCGAACGGTCAATTCCGATTCAGGCCGCTCTACTATGTATCCGATAAAGATAAAGAATGGTACAAAAATGAATTTGGCATTCGGTACTCTGATGCATATGAAGTGTACGGACTCACAAGAACTGGATGTTGCGGATGCCCTATTTCCTATAAAGCAATATACGACCTTGAGAAAATCGGGAAGTACGAACCGACACTTGTAAAAGCTGCATGGAATGTTTTCGGAGACAGCTACCGATATAGGCAGAAATATAACGAATACAAAGAGAAACGAAAAGCAGAAGAAAAGAGGGCAAAAAAGAAAGGTGATGGTTACGAACAGTTATCGTTGTTTGAGTGAAGGGGGTGAGGGCCCAAACCATGATTACGATTGACAGAGCGATTGAGTTTTGCGAGAACAACGCAGGTGGTAGGTTTACGGGTGAGGTGTTCAGTAACATTGCTACTTATCTGAAAGACTACAAAAGATTACTGTCGGAAGTTCCAAACAAAATCACGAAACTCTATGCCATCGAAAACATTGCGACAGGTGAAATCATCTTCAATGCACGGGGCGGTGCTTACAAGAAAGCGGAAGAAGCAATCGCAAAACTTGACAAATTGGAAGACGGGAAATATCGGATTGTGACTTATGAGTTGAGGGACGGGTGACATGTTAATCAACAAAGACGTTCCTGTCATATGCGCTGAATGTGCAGACACGGGGCGAATCGTAAAAATGACGGACGGATACCACTTAACTTGCGAGTTGATGAACGGAAAACCGATTTACGGCAGTAAACCTAAGTGGTGTCCGAAACCGCCGTTGTTTGAAGAAAATAAGAGAACTTATGAGCAGTTGACAGTATTTATATAGGGAGCAAATAAACAAATCAGGGGGTCTAAATGCTTGAATACATAAGCGAACAGATGACAGATGTAGAGGCGGCGGCAGTGTTGTCAAAGCGAAAGAAAAGCCTCGATGCGGTATTTGATGCCGTGGAGATTTCCGCACTTGAAAGGGCGATACGTTTGCTTTGCGTGAGTTGCGATAAGGGCTATGAGAAGTCCGAAATCGAAGCGCAGAACGCTTTGATCGTGAGCGTGGTAGATTTTCTCAATGAAACATGCGGAACGTCATACAAAGCCAAATCCAAAGCCACACAGGGGCATATCAGGCAGAGAATCAAAGAAGGATATACGGAAGAGGACTTTCAGGACGTGATTCGTTTCAAAGCGTCACAATGGAAAGACGACCCGAAAATGTCTGAATACCTGAGACCGAATACACTTTTCAGCGGTAAGTTTGAAAGCTACTTGCAAAACGCAAGGAAGTTAAAACCAAAGACCGCACATGCCACTGTTGACGAACCAGAAGAAGTCGAACCGGAACTGACAGACGAGGAATGGCTGAACACATAAACGTGACGGAGAACGCATGTTTTATCAATTCAAAAGAGAGGATGCTCTTAGGTTCGTAGAGTCTACGGGCATCCCATACAAAATAAAAGGCTCGGAACTGACACTACGCCGATGTCCGTACTGCGGTAAGACAAACTCAACCGACAAGGAAAAGTTTGCTATCAACTTAGAGACAGGACAGTTTAATTGCCTACGAGCGTCCTGCGGTGCGCACGGCAACATGATTACGCTGTCGAGGGATTTTGATTTCTCACTCGGTGAACAGTATGACGCATATTACAAGCCGCAGAAGAAGAGATTCAGGACATTTGCAAAGCGGAAAGAACCGATCGTTCCGAAACCGAAAGCGATTGAATTCCTGGAATCACGAGGGATATCAGCGGAAACAGCGAAACGGTATCAGGTAACGATTGCTGACAGCAAGGGAGATGACGTACTGGCTTTTACGTTTTTTGACGAGGATGGAAAACCCACATTCGTCAAGTATCGCAAAACAGATTTTGTAAAAGGCCGAGATCATTGCAAGGAATGGTCGGAAGCAAATTGTAAACCGATTTTGTACGGCATGGAGTTGTGCAATCCTGAGAATCCGCAGCTTGTTCTGACAGAAGGCATGATGGATTCGCTTTCTGTGGCAGAAGCCGGAATTGAAAATGCGATATCCGTTCCGAACGGTGCGAAGGGTTTTACGTGGCTTCCCTACTGTTGGGATTGGATTCATCAGTTTGAAAGCATCGTGATTTTCGGAGACTACGAAAAAGGCAGTATCACGCTTCTTGATGAACTGAAAGACAGGCTGAACCTGACAATCCTGCATGTGCGTGAGGACGCGTATAAGGACTGTAAGGACGCTAATGAACTGTTGGTGAAGTACGGTAAGGATGCTGTCAGAAATGCCGTAGAAACGGCCGTCACGCTCCCTGTCAGGCGAGTTATTGAGATGGCAGACGTAAAGAGCATCGACATTTACAAGGTAGAGAAGTTGCCGACAGGAATTAACAGTTTAGACAAGATGCTGTACGGCGGTCTTCCGTTCGGCGGTGTAACGGTCGTTACCGGAGTGCGTGGTGAGGGAAAATCAATCTTTGGAAGTCAGCTAATCGTTCAGGCATTAAAGGGTGGGTTTACCTGCATGTTGTATTCCGGAGAATTGACAAACAGTTCCGTGAAGTCATGGATTCATTTTCAGATCGCAGGAAGCAGACACATTTCCGAGGACACAAACATATGGGGCGATTCTGTTTATACAATCAGCAACACAAACAACAATATGATCTCGGAATGGTATAGAGGGCGGTTCCTTGTTTATGATTCAGAATCGGATGAGATCGAGGACGAAGATGAAAGCCTTGCAAAGACGGTCCGGGAAGTTGTTATGCGGAACGGTGCGAGGGTGATTGTAATTGACAACCTCATGACTGCATTGGATTTGGAACCGGTAAAGGGTGACGACAAGTACGATCGTCAAAGCAAATTTGTGAAGCGTCTGGCACGGATAGCCAGGAAGCATGACGTTCTGATCATCCTGATAGCGCACAAGCGGAAAGCGGGAATCATGGGAGAAGTCGATGATAACGATGCGGTCAGCGGAAGTGCCGATATCACGAACCTTGCAACGTGTACGCTTGTTTACTGTAAGGACAGGAATCTGGAAGACAGTCAAAGGTTGTTGAAACTCACAAAGAACCGATTGTTCGGAAAAACTTGCCGTGACGGATGGGTGATGGAGTACGACCCGAAATCGAGACGGATTTACGGACAGGGGGACGACCCGAACTTTGAGGTCGGGTGGGATAACGAAAGTGACGGAGATGGGTTCAGCAGTCTGCTGAACAATCTCGGCGAAGGAGCAGAAGAATTAATGGCGTGGGAGAGTGAGTAAATGAGCGGTGGTTCGATTTTAGTGGTTTTCCTTATAATTCTTGGTGTGTTGGACGCAGTGATTAATTATGCCGCATTGGCGATTGCAAGTGATGAGGACGACAGAGATGGCTGAACAGAAGTTTTATTGTGCTGATGCATATAACAAGGCATTTCTTTTCCATAAAAAATGGGCGAATGCCGCGAACACGGCTGAAAACTGGTCAAAGATCGTAGCAGAAGCAGAAAATATCATGCGTGAAACGAAAACAGGAATCGGAAGGAATCTTGTCATGACGGCACTTGAGGAACTTGAAACGCATATCTGCAAGAAGCCGGAAGGGGATGAAGGATTTGCGGAATACTACATCAAACTCCTGAAATATCACTTCAAAGCAAAGACGAACGAGGAACTTGCAAAGGCCATTCTGGGAATGAAAAACGATGGCTGCGAATAAGAGGTAAATCAAATGTATATCGTTGTAGCGGTAGTATTTTTCATAGCCGGTTATGTTGCGGGAACGGTCAAACAGTTCGATACGGACGTAGAAATTTTACTGAAAAGAACACGCGGATTGCAATTTGAATTAAACCGGCGCAATGAAAAAATCAGGGAACTCGAAGGAAGCTGCATTGACGGTGAAGCACTCATAGAATGGATTCGGTTAAACGAATACAACTACGAATATATTGCTCCACCTACAACGGCCGAGATCATAGCAAAGATAAAAGAAATGGAAGGACAAAGGAATGAAGTCAGTAATCGTCAGAGAAGAAGACAAGATCGTGCGGTACATCTGCCCTGAGTGCGGTGCAACAATCCTCACGAAGAAAAAGGGTGAAGATGTTGTTTTGCCGGAACAGTGTAAGCATTGCGGAGCGGAATTTACCTTAAGGAAAAAGGAATGAACGAGTTTCGGCGTGGGGTGTCATGGATTGTGGCACTCCACAGGAAAGGGATAGGTACTTAGTTTGAGCGAGTTAAAAGCACTTATATGCGAACGGTGTGGCGCTGCAATCAATCCGGTGACAATGCAGTGCGAATACTGCGGAACATACTACAAATATATAAATGATGTGCAGACCATTTATGTTGCAAAGGAAACCCCAGGAGTAAATGTTTATCGTAAACGTGTGGCATTTCCAGATTATCTTCGGCGTACCATGGACAGAAATGAATTAGATGCCTATGTAACGAGGGATATCAGAAATAGTTTTGCAGATGCTATCATGCGGGATATCGAATACTACACGGAATTTGACATAGGAAAATTAGAGCATGTCGTTGATGCCAGAATAAGGGTGCTTTCGCCGTCCTATAAATTCTAAGCAAAATGCGTTGGGGGGGGGTATTTGATGAAATCTATCGAAGAAATACGCAGGAATCCGAGATTAAACATAATACAAACATGTGCTGACGGATTCAGTGCAGAGGTTCATATGTACTCATGGAGCGGTTCTGTTATATTCTCAATTGGCGCAGGGTGGGAACACGTTTCTGTCTCACCGCATAAGAAGCGAATCACTCCATCGTGGGATGAAATGTGCATGATTAAAGATATGTTCTGGAATGATGATGAAGCGGTGATTCAGATACATCCACCCAAAGCGGATTATGTGAACAACATGCCGAACTGTCTGCATTTATGGAGATGCACTTACAGGGATATGGTTCTGCCGCCATCAGTTTTGGTTGGCATAAGAAACGGTCAGACAAAAGAAGAAGTCATGCGAGAAATCAAAGAAGCATATGAACTGGCAGGAGAAAAGTATGGATAATTGCAAAATTGCAGATGCAGAAATGATAATGCTGATACTCAAATACTTCGGGGCAGGGCTTGTGCTTGCCCTGACGTATCTGGCAGGGTATCGGGATTGTGAGAAAGAAAGAGAGGACGAGGAATGAGTAAGGTAATAACTGATCCCTATATGAGATTCACAAGAGAAGAAGCATTGAGGCTTCACAGACAGATGTGGAGCGATATGCAAAAGGAACTTGGAGATTGCCCCGATTTGCTTGGCAGGCTTTGCTTCAAGCGCAAGTGGGTTAAAAAGCACGGCTATGACCATATAACAAATAACTGTTTTCTTTGTGAGTATGCAATAAAGTGCGATTATTGTCCGATTGATTGGAGTAAGTTAACTCCCAATACAGACAGCATGGATTTCGGTTTTTGTACATATAAAGTCATAGGGAAATATGGACACGAAGAAGTGTGGGGGTTAGAACCTATCAGCAAAATCCTTGCATTACCGGAAAGGAAGGTCGCGGAATGAGCGGTGGACATTTTGACTATCTCGACAGCAGGCTCAAGGGTGAAATCTTCGGCTATACCGATAAGCCCGTCAATGTCTTAGAAGACCTGGAAATCAGCAAACTTGTCTGGGACGTGCTCGACCTGCTGCACGAATTTGACTGGTATTATTCGGGCGACACCTGCAAGGAAACATATCTGAAAGCCAAAGCAAAATTCAAGCGGAAGTGGCTCGGCAACAAGGGCATAAGAATCAGGAGGATCATTGACGAGGCTATAGATGATCTCCGGCAGGAACTGTATGAGACATATGGAATTGCATCGGAAGATGCTGAGGCAGAGGACGGTGATGAAGCATGAGCGTATTGGTAAGAGGCATGGAGATGCCGAAAAGTTGTAACTATTGCAGTTTTTCGTCCTGGTCAAACTTATATCAAACGATGAGATGCAATAGATGTATTAAGCTATGTTTTAAGGATGATAGTGAGGAATACATGGGAAAAAGACCGGATTGGTGTCCTCTTGTCGATGTTCCTACTACGCATGGCGATTTGATCGACATTGACAGTAAGATAACGGTTGCAATCAAAGACGGGCTGAAAGTGACAACTGTAAGGGAATTGCTGAACGATACGGCAGTTAGATTGCCGAAGACAGTAATCGAAGCGGAGGTAAACGAATGAGCGAAATCATTTTCCAGACAAAAGGTTACAAAGTCCCGTTAATCCTTGAGGTTGAAGTAGATGGAGAGACGGTAACTTATAACAAAGTTGACGGTGGTATACATTTTACCGTATGGCTGGACGATACGGAAAAAGCACTTTCCATCGTGAATGAAATTATATCACAGATAAAGGCAGAGCGTGATGACCCAAAACACGGCGTATCATTGAGAACAGTCTCCGTTGAAGTCACGGCAGAAACAATTGGGTATGTTTGTGTTGACTGGAAATTTTATGTGAGGGATGCAGGATGAAGGTAGTAATTGATATACCAGAAGATGATTACAAATTGGCATGTAATTATCCTGATGCTTTGATTGCTTGTTATGCTCACTACATCAAAGAAGGTACGGTTCTTCCAAATAATCATGGTCGGCTGATTGATTATGATTGGGTTGTCGGAAACGTAATAAAGAAACTTGGAATCAAGGACAAACAGTATTTATTGCAAGCCGAAAAAGCGTTGATGATATTGGTGGACGATGCGCCGACAGTAATCGAAGCAGAGGATGGTGATACGGATGAAACAGAGTGAAGTAAAAATCGGTGGGTTGTATCGGCACTTTAAGGGCGGTCTGTATCGTGTGTGCGGATTTGCGACACATACGGAGACTGAAGAAAACCTTGTTATTTATTACAATGTGCGGGACTTATCAACATTATGGGCGAGACCGATTGAGATGTTCTGCGAAACAGTAGACGGAAAACCGAGATTTGAGGAGGTAACGGAATGAACGAAGAATTGAAGCCGTGCCCGTTTTGCGGAGGAACAACGATTGATGTAAGAACAGATGATTCCGGATTAAGTTGGTATATATTTTGCCAAGATTGCGGCGTGATGTGTGGCTATGCGCTTGAAGCAATTGAAGCAATCAAAGCATGGAACAGGAGGGCGAGTGATGACACTGGAAGATGCGATTAAACATGCAGAAGGAGTAGCGCAAGCTAAAGAGCGTGAAGCAAAAGAAAACCGCAATCATGGCGGTTGGGCATATGATGATGAAGCGGTAAAATGTTCTGCCTGTGCCGCCGAACACAGACAGCTTGCGGAATGGCTAAAAATTCTCAAAAAGGCGAAATTTGAATATGACGAAGCGTGGCGTATTCTTACACATCCAACGCCCGATGTAACGTCATACGATAAAAACAGGGCACAAGTTATACTCGATACATTCAGAAACAGTTTGGGGGTGATGAAATGAGCAAAGAGATTGTTTACGATTGTGATACATGCGCTTATGTTGGTCATGCGATAACCGAAGAACCGTGCAACAGTTGCAATCCTCAAAATTGTAAGTACGAGCCAATCGAGAAAGAAGGTGTGAGCAAGAATGACGCTTGAAGAATCAATCCGATTTCACACAGAAGAAGCGGAAAAGATGAAACTGCACAAAAAGGTCAACGAAATATTTCTTGGAACTGAGGGTTATAAGCGAGAGTTGCAAGAGCATACTCAGACAGCGAAGTGGCTTGAAGAACTGTCGAGAGCAAGGACGCTCTTGAAAGCAACACATGAATTGCTTGAAACCGCAAAGAAAAGTCCGTATGTGCTTGATGCTTTGAACATCGTCGTGAATTACGATGAAGCGGATTGTGATGGAAATTGTCTTAAAGAAGACATTGAAAACTATTTCGATGAATACGGAGAGGTCGGTGATGTGGAATGAGCATGACACTTGAAGAAACTATTATGAAAATTGATGATGCACATAAGCGCGGACTCTTGGGAGTTTGTGGAATAAAATTTAGCCACATCCTCAGATTGTTGCGCGAGTTACAGGAAAGACGCAAACAGCCGGAGATTATTCACTGCAAGGACTGCGCACATTATCATACGGACGTGTTCGGCGGTGAACTTGGATTGAGTGGAATCTGGAAAAATATAATTGTTGCCCATAACGCTTGCGATAGATGGGCAAAAGGTATGAATTGCGTAGAACTAGAAGGCTTTTGCTTTTTGGCGGACAGGAGAACCGATGGACAGACAAAGGGTGATTGACCTGCTCGATAACCTTGTCGGAATGATCGAGGATAATCAGGGAAATGATTATGATGGTGCGCTCCGCACAGCAATTGATGCATTGAAACAGCCGGAGATAATCCGGTGTAAGGATTGTATAAAAGGAAAATATCATAATCTTGCGAAATCGACGATGTGCATGTTGCATCCATTAAATCCGGTGAGAGTAGAGCCTGACGGATTTTGTAAATGGGGAGAGAAAAAGCATGTGGAAAACGGTTGAGGAATTTAAGGAGTATGAAGTCTCCGACATGGGGCAGATACGCAGGAAGTCAACAGGAAGAATTTTGAAGCCGTGGGTTGCAACGGGTGGATATCTCTACATTGCGTTTTGTGAAAACTGCAAAAACCATACAAAGAGGCTTCACAGAATTGTGGCAAAGGCATTTTGTGAGAACCCAAACAATAAGCCGCAGGTTAATCATATTGACGGGAATAAAACAAACAATGCTGCTTCAAACCTTGAATGGTGCGACATGAGCGAAAACCAAATTCATGCTTTTGAGAATGGATTGCAAACGCATATTGGTGAACATGATGTAAAAAGCGTTGTGTGTTTAAACGACGGCATTACTTTTCAAACAATCAGACAAGCAAGCCAGTATTACGGTATTAATCGGTCTGCGATATATGCTTGTTGCGTGAGAAAGTCAAAACGAAGCCAATGCGGAAAAATATTCAGATTTGCAGAAAGGAGAACCGATGAGCAAACTGTATCAGAATAAATGGGCAGGATACGAAACATATTTTACGCCAATGTACCCCGTCAGAACCAGAAAGGGGGAAGCTGATGCAATAGGTGGGTACGAAATCACAAAGGTAAATGGAATGTGGAAATGTCGAAAAGGACAATATTACACACATTCTCTCCGTGACGAAGAGCATTTTCCTTGTGTTGGCGAAGTCAAAATAAATGTAAATCGCTATATTAGAGACACAATGCTTGATGCTTTGGAAAGGCGAACCGATGACTGAACAGGGAACAGACCGATACGGTGCAGAGTATAAACGCACTGATAATGATTTTCATGCAAGGTATCTTGAACAGGACAATTGCGTATGCTCAATTTGTCATGGGACAGGAGCAAAGATAGAAATCCGATACGTTGTTAGAAATTATGAAAGTGCAAGGGTGAAAAAGAAGATATGCAAAAATCTGCAAGCGCATGAACGTTCTCTTTGGATGTGCCCGAAATGTATCAACAATTTTAAGCAGAAATTATCAGTGATAAATGAGCGAAACCTTACACAGCCGAACCCGTGCCCGTATTGCGGTGGGAATGCAATCAGGAAACAACGGCATTTCAAAGTTGGCGAGGGCGAAAGCAGATACAAAAACGAACACCATGAGGACGGCAGTCTTAAGTGGACTTGGCTTGAATGTGACAGTTGCGGTAGGGCAACAAGAGCCTATTGCTATGAATATCAAGCAACGGATGATTGGAACAAGGGGGAAGCGGAAAGGAGAACCGATGGGTGATATTGGAGATATTTGTGATTTTTGCGAATCCGAAGAACGTGATTGCATGATGTGTGAGATAGGTAATCCGTGCCTGAACTGTGCGGACTATGACGAAGCAAACAACTTGTGTAAGAGCAACGGTGGATGTGCACCAGAAAGGAGAACCGATGGACAACATAAGGAAGATTCTTGAAGCGGTTGCAAAAGAGCATACGTACAAAATTCCTTCAAGGAGAGAAACATACGACAAGTACAACGAGGGATGGACAGACGCAGTTAACAGGATTGAGAGCATGTTGCCGGAACAGACAGAAACTCAGCGCTATCTCGGAAGCCCTTGCGAGTATCAGAATCCTAATGTTGAGATTTCGTATCCCGAACCGAAGTGGATTCCGTGTTCGGAGAGGATGCCAGAAGAACATGAATGGATAGGGACGAAACAGTTCGGTACAACTATATCTGATGAAGTCTATGTCACATTTGAGAATGAAAAAGGCGAGAGATTCTGCAAGCACATGAAATTCCAGAATAGAGAACTTAGCCTTTACGATAAGGCTTTTATGGATACTTGGTTTAAGGGCGGTAAGCCTATCGCATGGATGCCATTGCCAGAACCGTACAAGGAAGGAGAGAAAAATGATAAACGATAATATTCACCCTATTGATCCTACAGGTTTTAGAACTCCCGCTGAAACTGAGGATGCAATATCTGAAACGCTAAAGTTATGTGGCGTCAGCGGAGAGGACGCAAGCATGATGTTTATTGAGGTTATGAAAAAATTGGGTAAAAGTGATGATGTTCCTGCTTGTTGCAGATATTTAGCGGAGGAAAAGCCACCCGCACAGCCGGATGTTCCCGACACAAATGTCGGTGACATAATCAGCCGACAGGCGGCTGTAGAACTTGTGATGAAATACTGTCCAGATGATGACGGGACGGTTCAATGCGACGGAGATATTAGAGGGCTTCTTGATGAACTTGAGAATCTACCATCCGCACAGCCGGAAACAGCAACCGTAACTATCGGCAGGACAAAGGGCGGTGTGACAATGTGGTACGAATGTGACGCTTGCGGGGAACCTGTCGATCAGAAGGACAACTATTGCAGAAACTGCGGGAGGAAACTGAAACATGACTGATGATTTAATTAGCAGACAGGCGGCGATTGATGCGCTAAAACGAAAAAACATTCCGGCTGACGTTTGCGGAAGAACAGAACTGCGAAGGACATGTAGCGTGGAGTGCTGATGCTGTTTACAGTGATGTGATGGAGGGAGAATTGTTGGAATTGCCATCCGCACAGCCTGAGCGGGAGACTGGTCACTGGATACTATACGACAACGGATTTCCGTGGTCGAAGCATTACAAATGCTCCGAGTGCGGGAATTATATCGACCCTTCCGGCTTAAACGCTGGAAGAGGTGATGCAAACTACTGTCCGAACTGCGGGGCAAAAATGGAGGGTTGAGAATGGTAGATAAGCAACGGATTTATGAATTCAGATACATTGTAATGCCCGTTATGTCGGCATATTTGGTTAAGGTCAATTATGAGGGCAGGGGAGAACAGGACAAGGAAGAGTTTGAGGAAGATTTTGATGCGATTCTCGATTTAGCACTTTTGGGATTGGAGAAGGCGCAGAAAGAACCCGCATTATGGATTATTCGCAAATGGGGAGGCGATGCAAAATGCTCAAACTGCGGAAAGACTTTTAAAGATGTTTACGATATGGATAATCATGACAGGTATTGTAGATCATGTGGATGTGAGATGATCGGAATTAGAAGGGAACAAGATGATTCATTGTTTTGAAAGGAAGTGTCAATGTATATAAATCCGATAGAAATTATTAAGGGTGAAATGACTATGGAGTATGAAGACGGTATACTCGAAGCCGTGCAACGATACGGGGTGAACGTAGACAAGGAAGAACTTATCAAGGCTCTGAATTATGATCGTAGGCAATACGATCAAGGATTTGAAGACGGCAGGAAGTCTGTACGGATAATCAACCTGAATGAGCGCATCAAAGTCAAACTTACGGACTACGGAAAAGAGGTTTACCGTCACCGTTTTGATGTTGAGTTCGCACGGACTAAGCTCAAAGTATTCAAACCGGAAAATCCGAAAATAGACGATGAGGGCTACACGTCATTTCAGCTTTGGGATTTCATAAGTATCTTCGGAAATTACATGGGAATGGGGCTTCCGGAAGTAATTTGTCCGTTGGATATCATTTGCTGCGGAGAGTGAAATGAACTGTAAATTCTGTGAATCATACGAATCATGGCATAACATACACGAATTCGACAATCAGCGAGTTCCGAAAGAAGAGAGGGTGAAACATGAGTATGCGGTCGCCTTAGTTATCCATTCGTGGTGTCCAAAATACAGAACAAAAAAGCGGGCAGGACGGACAGTTGATTACCGCAACATGGGGCTTGGATTCAAATTGAATTACTGCCCTGAATGCGGAAGGAAGTTGAAAGATAAAAAAATGAATTTATAGATGAGGAATGGTTAAATGACGTTTCTTGATTTGTTTTCAGGAATCGGCGGTTTCCGTATAGGTATGGAACGTGCAGGACATAAATGCGTCGGATTCTGCGAGTTTGATAAATTCGCTACGGCAAGCTACACGTCCATGCATCTCATTACGGAAGAACAGAGATCGTATCTCGCAACGCTTGATCTAAAGAAAAGACAGAAAGAAATACTGAAAGAGGAATATAGAAATGGTGAATGGTACGCAAATGACATTAGAGATGTTCATGCCTGGAATGTTCCGAAAGCAGACTGTTGGTGCTTCGGAGCGCCCTGTCAGTCGTTCTCAGTCGCCGGAAAACGAGCAGGAATGGATGGAGAATCCGGTCTCGTTCGAGAAGTATTTCGCTTACTGCAAGAAATCGGGGAAGAAAATCGACCTGAATGGCTGCTCTATGAAAATGTTAAGGGAATGCTTTCAAGCAACAGAGGATTTGACTACCTTGCCATTCTCACTGAAATGGACAGGGGGGGGTATGACATCTCATGGCAGATACTCAACTCTAAATATCACGGAGTACCGCAAAACCGGGAGCGTGTGTTTACTGTCGGACATCTTAGAAGTCGTGGTTCCGCAAAAGTATTTCCTATCGAAGGAACAGACGGAGAGAATAGTGTTCTCGGAATCGGACACAGGAAAGGGTACAGACGAAACACGCAAGTCTTTGACAGGGGGGGGCATAACAGAAGCTCTTGATACTGGTGCTGGTGGCGGTCGAGGGCATCATACCGTAGAGGTTATTGGCAAAGCATATGAACGAGACAATTACGGTGATAACAGAAACCGTGTAGTAGGAGTGGGGGGGGTATCTCCGAGTCTGACGGCAACGCAGTACAAAGAACCGTATCGGGTGGGTGTATCGTTGTCGGAAATACTAACCCTTCCGGGAAAGGGATGAATGGCAACTGCTATTACTCGGAAGGTGTAAATCCCACATTGACCTGTAACAAGAACGAGGGAAACAGAGTAGCTATACCGGTATTGACTCCCGATCGTTTAGAGAAACGGCAGAACGGACGCAGATTCAAAGAAGATGGTGAAGAATCATTTACTCTTACTTCTCAGGACAGACATGGAGTTGCGATCGCCGTAGATGTTGAACCGTTAGAAATGAGTGGATATGAAGTCTCCGAAAACAAGGGTGACGCTCACGCCTTGAACGCAAACGATCAAAGAAAAGTTTTCGGAGCACATCAGGCACGAACGATGGCCGGTTATAATTGTACGGTCAAGTGGGGGGGGTATGACTCAGACCGCACTTGCCTTGCAAGCGAGGGATTACAAGGGGTTCTCAGGAAGCTGCCAGATGATGACGGGAGCGTGTTTGCTATTGACAAAGGATTCCGACCGGAAAAACGTGAAATCGCAAACTGCATTGAGTCAAGAGAAGACAGGGGACTCTCAAAACGCAGGCAGGAAGGAACATTGATATGCATGAAGATTTGAAACCGATAGGTGGTGTATATTCTGGTGTCTCTCCGGAATTTCAAAGAGGAATATATGAGGGGGGGCGAGATGTTTGAAAAGCAGTTGTTCTGATTCATGCGTTGCCTTAGAAGTTCATGGTATTGTCGATAATCAAGGCCGTTTAAACAAAAGATGCTCCGTGAAAGATGCCGTTCCGACGCTTAGAAGTGAGGCGCATGGAAATCAGCCGAAAGCTGTTCTGGAAGTAGAAGTCAAGGAAGCCACTAAGCGAGGCCATGCAGTTGCTAGGGGGGGGGCGAGATGCAGTCAACTTCAAGTACCCGAACAGCAAGCTCAGAAGGGGGAGAGTCGGGGTAGATATGGCGAACACGTTAGAAACGCAATGCAATCAAGGGATATTCGTTGAAATATCTCCGGAACTCACTGTTTATGCTGTCTGGTATCCGAAAAAACAGTGTTACATAGCTATTCGGAAATTAACACCAAAAGAATGTTTCCGGTTGCAAGGCTTTACGGATGATTACTTTGAGAAAGCTGCATTCGTGAATTCCGACAGCCAGTTATACAAACAGGCAGGAAACTCTGTGACGGTGAATGTGATCTATGAAATCGCAAAGAGGATGAATACAACAGATTGAAAATGAGGTGAAAATTATATGGGAATCGTACATTTTAAGTACAAGTTAGCTCAGATCGTGAAAGAGAGGGGAATCTCACTGAAAGAACTTTCGGAAGCCAGTGGGGTAAGTATTTCATCCCTGAGACATTACGTGAGTATTGAACGGCACAACACAAAAGGTGAACTTACGGGAGGCATCAACACAGCCTCGTGGCACGGCCTTAATTCTGATAAGCTTGAAAAAATTTCCAATGCGCTTGGCGTCAGTATGGATGAGCTTTACAAGGATGAAACGCCCTACGGATATTGATGGATATTGATTGATATTGATTCATAAAGACAATTAAACAAAGGAAAGGGGGACGGGGGTCTTGACCGGTCATTGAAGAATTCTTCGCTCTCTCTTTTTTTATGACAATGAAAGAAATTCGAGCGTGGTGGGCTGAAAATGGACTTTGCACATGTTGCGGTGGAAAGCGTGATTCCGACGATTTGCTTACTTGCTCAAAATGTTTAGCGAAGAAAAAACAATATAGACAAAAACGAAAAAGTGAACAGATATGCGCTAGGTGTGGCAAAAGAACAGATGGCAAGGCATTGTGCGAGACGTGCTCCCAAATCATTAACAAAAGACATCGCGAGGATCGAGAATTCCTGAAAAGTATCGGGATGTGTGTTGAGTGTGGCAAGCAGAAAGCCGTTCCTGGTAAAACTAAATGTGCGGATTGTGCTTATAGACACGGTGAAGCTAATCGTAAACTCCGGGAAAATTACACGGAAGAAAAACGCCAGGAACAACTCGAAAAGATGCGAGAATACAGCAGGAAAAGGGGAAAATGGGCTTCCGAAAATGGTCTCTGCACAAGATGCTTTAAGCGTGTTCCGCAAGAAGGATATAAGAAATGTGCGATTTGCAGACAGAAGGAATCGCAGAGAAGAAAACAGAAATCAATTCGTGACGGTAAGTATTCCATGCAGGAAGCTGCAGAAAAAGGAATCTGTACTTTGTGCAGGCGTGAAAAAGCAACTAATGGCAAACTGTGTTTAAAATGTTATAATACTACGGTCGGGAATCTGCGAAAAGCAAAGGAAGAAAACCGCAATAGGTATTGGATTCAGGATGACAGGATCGCATTCATGGCAAAATAAAACGGCACGGAGGTCTTGATGAAAAAGAAATTATTAGCAGTAGCATTACTCGGAATGATGCTTTGTGGTTGCAACAGAACAATGGTTGACTTGAATTACCATTTCGACAGGGCGGTCTTAAAAGTCGGTGAAGAATGGGTAGAGGTCAAGGTCAAGAAATGGAATGATTACGACGGCGAACAGTTACAGATTATTGCGGAAGACGGCACGGTGTATCTTACAAGTTCGTACAACTGTACGCTGATTACAGACCCGTGACAAACGGCACGGGGGTCTTGAAACTTCCGATGCAGACAATTCCACACTGAACATAGAAAAACCCGTAGGAGGTCAAGGAACGGCTCTCTACGGGCTTTTAAATTTAGTCGCTTGAAAGAATTACTGCGACTCCTTCTTTGAACTTTGCATCGACGGTCTTGAGCGGTGTCGCTCCAACATCATCAATCTGAATCAGCACGGGCAATGTTCCGTCTAACTTGCTTAGTTCGGAAATGAGGTCGCTAACATTCATTATATTGTCGCGGTTAAGTTTTACGTAATCCCAAAATTTCATAGGTTCTCCTTTCTAAATTGACACGGGGGTCTTAGCTTGTTTCAAAATGGCACGGGGGTCTCACGCACGTGGAAATTGGCAGGGGGGTCTCATCAATTTTGCGATCTCCCTAGCATATGCATTGGCATTTCCCTTATCATTATCATATGTATTTCATGTATTTTCCGTGAAAGTATCGTGCGATTATCGTGTGGCAATTATAGAACTTTTGCAGGGCAAGTGCGAAAGAAACGTGCGCTTTTTGGAATGATGCGCTTTTTCAGATCCTTTCATCACTCTTCCGGTAACACCGCCTGCTAGTCGTTCCACTGCTCCGGAGAAGCGTAAACTTCCCCGTCAAAATTCGGATGGTCACGGTAAAACTCATTTACCGCATCCTCGGCGCAGGCCGCCACGTAACCGGTGCACTGTACGGCTCCTGTTTCCATGTTCCTGATTGTGTACTCTTTCAATTCATTCATAATTAATCTCCCTTCTTTGGTGACTGCCCTATAATGAATCATATTCCGCATAATATCTATATGTGATGCGCTTTTTATTATAGGCCGCTGATACAAAAAATATTGGTGGCGAATCGCTGTTACTCTTTTTTGAAAATTTTTGTGGTGATCTCTTCACGAAAAAACCGGCGCAATCCGCATTTTTTTATGGGCTTTTCGGCGAATTTTTGACCGTAAGATCATCTGCCGGAAATTACTCGCGGAAAATTCTCTGCCGGAGACTTGCCCTCGCGCATATATTATAGCCCTCATTTTGACTTATAGGCAATCCGTGCTTTCCAATATCCGCTGAAATATCGTCCGGAATTCGGGTTATTTTTCTCCGGAAACTGCCGTCAATCCGTCCGCAGCTTTCCACCGGTCCGCATGGCTTCCGGAATGTCCAGGACGCGGCGCGGATTTATTTTTCCCTGATCGGGCCATTTCCGGGGTCGGGCGTGGCGGTCTGGGTGGCGCGTCGGGTGGCGGGTCCCCGTCCCCGTGCGGGCATGGTTTCCCCGTCCTGCTTCCGGCGCTCCGTCCTTGCCATGATCGGGCTTCCGTCCGTTTAGGCGTGGCATATCCGGCGCATGATTCCAGGATTGCGGGATGTCGGCGCTCTGTATGCCGTTTCTAGGGCTTTTCGTGCGCTTTGATGCCATATTGCAATTAAGAAGCAAAAACGCAAATATGGGGCTTCTGGGGGCTTGCCTTTTCTGGGCATGACGGAATAAACCTTGCTTATGTAGTTGTCAAGGTGCATGGGCGCAATGATCTATATATGATCGGTTGGCAGTATATGCCGATGGCGTCCTCACAAAATCCCATAGCTTGCACTATGGGAAATTGTCAAAGCGTCAAACTTTGAGATATGCTTTAAAAACGCGGATTGCATCGGCTTCTGTCCTTGCGTCGGCTTTGATGCACTTTTTGATAGCCGTATTCATGCGGCAGTCGGTCAAGTTAATAAACGCTTTTAGAAACTCCGTGCTTGCTCGTCCGGTCTGTATGTAGTAGTGCAGGCCGTAATTGGCAATCGTGGCAATATATGCGGATGCGGGGTCTTCTGAAAAATTAAAATCAAGGCTCTTTCGATAGAGCAAATAAAGGGCGTTATCTATGGCATACGCTGACAATAATATATCTTTTTTCATGGCTTCCGTGCTCCTTTTTAAAGAAATGGGTTGTAATAATCCCTTTCGGGGTCGTCGGTTCCGATGGCAAAAGTATAGTTATACTTTTCGGCTCCGTACAAAATCCACGTACAAACTAAACTGCATACGGCGTGCAATGCGCTTGTGAAGTTGTGCGGGGTGATCTCGTCGCCGTCGCCTGTAATATATGCATCCCCGGCTTTCATTGTTCGGCGCTCGGTCATGGTTCGGACATTGCCATTGTGTTTAAAAAATCCAGTAACGGAAACATAAACCGTTTCTCCGTCGCGGTATGCTTTGACGGCTTCCGGTGTTGTGAGTGCTTTTTTCATGGCTTGCAGTCTCCTTTGCTTTGTTATATTTGGCGGTAATGCCTTTACAAAGTCCCTAGACTGTTATTGTCTAGGGCTATTGTAGAAACATTACGAGATAACTTTACATGTCCCTTTTTTGAAGTAACATTGCTTTTTCGCCGGCCTCGTTTATAAAGTATATCGGGGTGTTCTTCCGGTTTGCGGTCGGATCAATGTACGCTTTCGCATCCTGCAAAGCTCCCATGATATCAATATAGGTGTCCGGATTGACAGTTATGTCTTCAGCTATCGGGATCGATTTATAATTCTTTTTGCCATATTGGGCGGTGTTCTCTGCTTTTTTCGCTTTCGCCTCTGCTATCGTTGGGGGCGTGATCTCTTCCAGATATTCCGGAAAAACAATGAATTTGAAAATGCCTTTTTTGAAGTCTTCCGGGGCTTCTGTTTCTGGGATGGTTGTATAGTCCCCATTAACTGCTATCACAGAATATCCATTGCACAAAACAGTCAAGCCTTCCGGGGTGATCGCTTTTCCGTGCAATCTGTCGTTATATGTTGCGGTGCAACTTTTGTAATAACGCTTTACGGCTGCCGCGTTGCCGTTGCGCTTCTTATCGAGTTCCTGACGGGCGTCAAGGATGAGACGGGCGGCGGCTCCATAGAATGGTACAAATGTTGTTTTTCCCCATTCCTGCGGGGCTTTGATTACCTTTTCGGCGGCGTGGTTTCCGGTCTGCACGTCAAACTCATAAAGCATCGTGTAAAGCTCTTCTAATCTTTTTTCTGGTGTCATGGTTTAAATCTCCCTTCTTAAAATGTAATCGCGTAAAATCCGTGCTCTGTTTGTGTTACTGTAAATCCGTATCTTTTGAAGTAGGCCGCCACTCCTGCAAGCGGTGTCTTTGCTATTGCATCGGCTTTACATCCTGTCAAGGGTGCCGCCGTTGTAGGAATTGCGTGATACTCTGCAAGGGTGATTTTCTCCCGGCGTAGGTCGTCGGCGTTTTCGATATCGTTGTATCTGCTGACGATTCCGGAAATTAAGTGCATTCTTTGTACTTTTGTTTTCATGTTCATTACTCCATTCTTTATTTTATTGTTATTCTTGTCCCGTTTTTCGGAAACTCCCTTTTTAATTTTTCGGGGCTTTCAATTTCCTGGTCGGAAAGAAAATATAGAAAAGTGCCTGAATGATATAATGCCGTGGTGAGTTGTAAAGCGTCATATTTTGCGGAACGATGTAATATTTTTACGAGATATTTTCCCGTGTGTTTGTTCGGTTTATCCGTGACATATGCCGTGTCAATCTTTCCGGCTGTCATCAAGTCAAAAATCATATTTAGCTTGTTTTCGTTTCGGCCCTTTTTGGCTTCTTCTGTAGCTTGTTCGGAGTCTGTGCTAAAAAAGAAAACTTTCGGGTCATATCGTTCTAATCTGATTTTCATCGGTTCGCTTCCTTCTTTGGATGATATGTTTAATTTTTCATAAAGTCCCCGCCTATATATGCGGGGCTATTATCAAGGTATAAAATATATGTCGAGGCTCAAGCCTAAAAATCTCGCTGCCGTCAGTCCGGAGGCGTTAACGTTGTTTTCGTCAAATTCGCATTCGGCAAGCTCGCACAATCTCATAACGTCTTTGGGGTCGATCTTGTCCGCGTTGCGGATGCGTTCCGCTATAACAAGTTCCGGAAACAAATTGTTGAAGCTCTGCCAATATGCGAAATAATCACGCTCCCAAATATCCGGCTGATGCTTTTCGGCCTCGCTCTGGGCGGCCATCCTTTCAATTGCTCTTTCTCTCGCTGTCATCTTTTTGCACTCCTTTCTTGTTTTGTGTTTTTGGCTCTGTCATCCGTTTTTGGATGGATTGCCGCGGATAGTATTTGCAACTATCAAAAATCCCATCTAGGGCGCGGCTGTTGTGATCGTCATGCGAAACATTCCACATATTCGTGATACTGGTAGGCGGTGTATGTTTTATCAACGTAGATTTCCGGGTGATCGTCTGCAAAAATGTTGTAGATGAAATCCGCTAAATAGTCGGTTGTGCTGATTCCGTCTATTACCGCGTCGATGTAGTTTTCAAGTGCTTTGATTAAATGTTCCGTATGTCCATCAAACCATTTTTCAAGGTTCCGGAAACGTTGTTCTGATATGTCTACATATCCGGTCATGCAATCATCATAAAATTCGTGTTTAGAATAAAGGCGGTCGGCTGTCTTCCGGTCGTCCTCCGTCAATATTCCGTATTCGTCATCAAGTTCTACCAGTTCCCGCACAAATTCGGGATAGTAGCTTTCATGCACTTTAACATTTGCCGTGTAAATCCCGCCACCGTCACAATTCCAGTTGTAAACCGTTGTGAACTTATTCATCATTTCCCTGATAAAAAAGAATTCTGATTCACAAACCAGGTCGTAAATTTCCGATTCTAATTTTCCGTTGTTCTCTATGACTTTTACACACTCGTCATAGTCAAGTTCATTTAATCTTTTCATGTTCCTGCTCCTTACTTTTTGAATTTGGTTTTAGCTGCCATTCCGGCACACAATCGGGATTGTATGCCGTGTAAAGTAGCTAAAGTGTTTATTCTCCAAAAATACCGGGAAACGTTTTTTCTATCTCCCTAGAATCTTTTTCTGTATAATCTCCGATTGCTTTCCCGTTTTTGTCGTAGACGTTACCGGCATATGTTCCGGAGTTCGGACAGAAAAAGCAATCTGCATACGCTACATCGTTATTTGTGTTCCCGTACCAAAAATCAATAAACATGTTTTTGCTCCTTCCTTTAAAATTGCGCTTTCCTGTAGTAATCAGCACGGGCGGCAACATATGCTCTTTTCTGTGTTTCTGTAAATCCGGCGTCTTTGAAATATCCTTCCATGTTGTCGTCCTGTCTGTAGTTGACGTTGGCAAAATGAGAAATTACATTGTAATCACCTTCCCAATTAATACCGTATTCATGATTAAACATTTCTTTAAGAAATGCATCTTTCCAGTAATCAAAATTGTCGGTAGAAATGTTGTCCTTGGCTGTTTTCAACTTCACGTAAAGTTCAGCCTGCTTTTTTACGACATCTTCATATTTCTTGTCTACATAGCAGAAAGAAAGCGGATTGTACTGCATGTTTTTGACCTTCCGATCAAACGCCTTTTCTTCCTCGTCATTATGGACAATATGAAAAGCTGTTTCGTACGGGATTCTTTGAATGTAGTAGTTCCGTAAGAAATAATCTTTCTTTTCATAGTCGGAGTAATCCTTAACGGTCTCCATGTCCTTGTCGTCAAATACTTTGTTCGGCAGTGTTTCCATGTACCACGCCTTTAACTCCGCCTTGCTTTTTCCGGGGTGGTGCAACTGGTAGTCGTTGGCGTAATATATGTGCGCTCCGTTTTTGAATACCAGGGCAGAAAAACCAAAATATCCGCCAAAATCCACAAAATACACGTCATGCCCGTTGATCTGGGCGTAATCTTCCTGCATCACGAAAGCTTCCGCGTCTGTGATTGCTTCAATCGTTCTAATGTTCCAATTCTTCATGATTCTTATTCCTTTCTTTATATATGAATTTTTATTGTTTCCGTACCTGTTCAGCTGTCCGGCCTTTTCATGATCTCCGGCGGCGCTTG
>ERZ809472.29-NODE-29-length-37809-cov-34.833024_pt1 | contig 37809 bp, 47 predicted proteins | sample MGYA00521274_ERZ809472 | MGnify/ENA primary metagenome ERZ809472 (study PRJEB31581, sample SAMEA3312791) | metagenome | study: EMG produced TPA metagenomics assembly of the PRJEB8939 data set (Metagenomic analyses of Rumen microbiomes reveals... | reverse complement strand
CGAGATCTACACTCTTTCCCTACACGACGCTCTTCCGATCTGCTAGTCATAGTTAGGTCATAGGTTGAATATTTAAAATTCAATTTCATTTAGTGATTTTTGATAGGCTTTTGATAGGTTTTTGATAACCGATATTAGTTACCGGAATTACAGATTTTCAGTCTCTTATGAGTTACCAAATTTTGATAGTTTTTCCGGTCATAAAAACAGCATGGTTTTTCGCCGGAAATAGGTAATACAAAACATGGCAATCAATGAGTACCAATCAAATGAGTTTCAATCATTCTGCACGGAACTGTTCGTCGTGCTGAGTTCCGAAGGTATAGTTGACGGAATTCAGTTCAGCGGTGACACCTGCACAATCACGAAGGGAAGCGCAAGATATTCCTTTTTGCGGAAAGATACTGACGGTTGTTCACTGGATGATTTTTTAAAGATCGTTCAACGAAGATTCCCCGGCAGATGAAGAGAGATAGATAATGAGCAAAAAGATACCGATAAACACATTAGCAGGAGCTTGTTTTACTATCGTGGAAGCGTATAAGACAGATTCCGATTTCAGAGAAGCGTTCATAGTGAGCATTGAAGCGGCATACCGTGATGCGCTGCGGGAATCCGATTCATTCATCAGAGACAGAGAGCTTGCTACGGAGATTGCGGAAAGGTTGTTAGATGTGCAAAATAATTGAGATAGATCATCCGGCCTATCACAATCATGAGGCAGGCGCAGCAGTAAAATTTTTGGGGGATGAACATGGTGAAATTACGAGTTAAGTATCACGCTGATATCGACGAGATCAAGGCCGCACATGAAGGTGAATGGATTGACCTGCGTTGTGCTGAGAATACGGAGATGCGGTTTTGCGAATACAGAAACATTTCCCTCGGAGTGAGCATTGAGTTACCGAAGGGCTATGAAGCGATCATTATTCCCCGGAGTTCTACGTTCAAGAAGTACGGGATTCTGCTTGCCAACAGTACAGGGCTGATAGACAATGCTTACTGCGGCGATAATGACATCTGGCAGTTCCCCGCGGTATGTCTGCGGAACACGACATTCATTCCGAAGAATGAGCGGATTTGTCAGTTCCGGATTCAGAAAATTCAGCCGGACTTGGAGATTGAGACAGTTTCCGTCCTTGGGAATGCCGATCGTGGCGGTCTCGGTTCGACCGGTACGGTTTGACATAGATTCATATCCGTCAGTTGGCAGTTGAAAGCGAAAAAAATTACGAAAGGAAAACCCGTCCCGGAATGTTTATCAGCTAGACGGATATAGCGCATAGGGGTGAAGACTCCGTAAGGCACTTCAAATGTGCCTGTGCGTTTAGCCATGTCTTTTCCGCTTTTTTTCACATGGCTTCATTTTACCTCTCTATTATAGTGTTTGTTCGGGTTGTAACTTAGCTCGACGGGCGGCACGGCTCCGTATAAGTCCGTGCAACACAAATTATTGCAGGGTGGAGAAGTCTGGTATCTCGCTAGGCTCATAACCTAGAAATTCGCGGGTTCGAATCCCGTCCCTGCTATTTGGCTATCTTGTGTTATAGTCAATTCTCCTTACTGCCGTCTCCGTGGTCTAAAGGTTACGATGCCGGTATTCAAGCCGGTGATGCAGAGTCCGATTCTCTGCCGGAGACATATGAAAAAGTACAGTACATATCAAACATACAGAAATGCGCTTGCATCGTTGAGTCATTTAGATTTGATTGATTACACTGCCGGAATACTTGTTCAGTTACAGAAACATAATATCGTTCCGTCAACAGAAAATCCAAACCGGCTTGACTTCTCGCATTTTAAGAAGGACGAAAAAAAGAAGTGAATTACACGGCATTGAAGTTGGAAAAGCAACTGTCGGAAAAACTCAAGGTGATTTCCGGAATACTTGCAAAAGGCAAGGATGTTGAACTCAGGAAGACAACAGGTGACTGCCTAAAGGTTATCGAAGTAACAAAAGTAATAAAATGATTGAATGGTGCTTTCCCGTAGCGTGGGGAGGCAGAAAAGCTAAGAGCGGCTTTCTTTTTTTGATTTACAGAAAAGGGGGCGGCTCTTTTTTTATTATGACGGAAAGACAAAATGCTGCACATGCCATTCTGGATTACATCAATGAGGAAGGTGCAGATGTTCAGGCGCTAATTGATATGCGTGGACTGCTCTACCAGACAGAAGAAGCAGGTGAAGTAGATGATACGTTGGCACATCGGGATTTCTGGCTTGGCATTTCCGATAACTGCCGTGAGATCGCCATGCAGAAGAACATTGAAACGTGCGAGTCAATCTACGGCCGGACATACGATGAATTTCTGCTGTGGGAGACAAAATTCTCTTTTGTGTCGTTCCTGCTCTACATGGAGAAAAACAGGCCATACAGTAAGCGGTTCTATGAACCGAGACGATGCACGCTCGCAATGGTCGCGCAGGACTTTCAAGATTTAGAAGACCGGAAACTAAAGTTTCTCGGAGTATCGCAACCATCACGAACAGGAAAGTCAACTCTCGATCTACTGTTCCTGACGCATATTGCCTGCAAGCGTCCGACAAGTAACAACGCTATGGGCTGTCATTCACGAGTTCTTGCGGGCGGCTTTCACGATGAAGTAATGACATTTATGACGAGTGCGGAATACACGTTCTCGGAAATCTACCAGAGAATGAATCCTGGAAAGCGCATGATCGTTGATAAATCCGCAGATGAACATACCATCACGCTCTGCGAAGAATCACGATTCCACACGCTTACTTTCCGTGGGATTGAGGGTACTTGGACGGGCGCAATCAACGTCTCATCGGATGGATACTTGGCTGTTGATGATTTGATTCGTGACAGAGAACATTCCCTGTCTCCGATGCGAATGGAGAAAACGTATCAGGATTATCTGAATATCATGGTAGACCGTAAAAATGACGGTTCCCGTGAATTCATGGTCGGTACGTTATGGAATGTCATGGACCCGCTCGAAAGAATCCGCAAGGAACATGAAGATGATCCTGTTTATCGGTTCCGGAAAATACCCGCCCTCGACCCGTTCACGGATGAATCAAATTTCCAGTATGAATTCAACGGTTTTTCTACGGAATACTACCGTGAGATGCGTAACAAACTAGATTCTGCTGAGTGGATGGCGAAGTTTCAGCAACAGCCGTTCGTAAGAGAAGGGTTGCTGTTTCCTGCTGATGAACTGCGGTATTTCAACGGTATTCTTCCGGAGGGTGATTCACGTATCGTGGCGGTCGTTGACGTTGCTTTCGGCGGAGGAGACTCGCTGTCAATGCCTATTGGACGCGAATACGATAACGGAGATGTCTATATTTTTGATTGGGTATTCAGCACAGCGGCGAAGGAAATGACAATTCCGATGGTCGTAGGGCGAATCATGGCAAATGAGATACGGAGTATCCGTTTCGAAGCGAATACGGGCGGTGACTTATACTGCCAGTACGTTGACGAAGAACTGAAACGGCAAGGCTACAAGTGCTCATGTTCAGCCAAACGTGCTCCGGGAACGATGGATAAGCTGTCGAAAATCAACGCATACGCAGGAGATATTAAGCGGAATTTCGTGTTCCTGAGTGGGGCGAAAATACCGGAAGACATAAAAGCGAAGTACAGACAGATGGGCGTAACGCTTTATGAACGGAGTGCCGAATACAACCGTGCCATGGATGAGGTCAACACATTCGTTGTAATCGGCAAGAATCCGCATGATGACGCCGTGGATAGTTTGACTCAGCTAAGTATGTTTGTCGAAAATCCGTATGTTACGGTTACGAGAATTACAAAGGGTGGAAGGTTTTGACGAAAGAATCTTTACTGCAATATTGCGTATTGCTCGACGAGATAGAAGACACAAAGCGTCGCATGGAACGCTACAAAAAAGACATTAATCGGATAGAAAAACAGCTTTCCGACATAGAATCCGGAGAAATCGTAAAAGACAAGGTTTACGGCGGTGAAGGTGGGTGGCAAGGCTTTGTCATCGAGGGCGTTCCCGTCCCCGAATACTCGAAACTGAAAATCATCCTCGGAAACCGGAGAATCTGCTTTAAAAACGAACTGAATCTATTCGCTGATCTTGTGGTCCAGTTGGATAAAGAACGCTATGAGGTGTTGGAATTCATAGCAAGGCTGAAAGAACCGGAAATCCGACGGATAATCACTCTGCGGTGCATTGAACGCCTGAAATGGAACGATGTAGCAAAGAAAATGGGCGCAGGATACGAAAAAGATGCCGTCCGGATGGCATTTGCGAGATTTTTGAACAAAGAATTTTAGAAAAAATTTATAAATTTTGAAAATTGTTCGTTTTTTTCGCTATATTTCTGATAATTTACAAACTGTAATAGTGTGAAATGAAAGAAAAGCACCTGGCGTTGGCATGGGTGCTTATTTTGTGTCGTGAAATGAAATTGGAATACATTGAACTGCAATGCAGAGCGTGTGAGGAACCGCTATGCAAGGTTGAAATACACTCGGAAATCGTGAAGTCCTACAGATGCCCGAACTGCTTTCGTATGAATTATTTTAACGGGGAAGGGCATGTCGAATCACATTCCGATGAGCGGAATATTATCCATTCAAGCGGCAAGAGGTTTTTGTGATGGACATTTTAGGAAACGGCATCGGACGTTCCGTGATCTATACGGATGAACGCCGGATTACGACAGAAAACATAATAAAAGTGCTGCAAGAGACGTTTCCTGCACATGTGGGTAATGCCGTCCGGATTGACGAACTTCTGCGCTTTGAAGCCGGTGAACAGCCACAGCTCCGTGAGAAGGTATCACGTAAAGAAATTGATGCAAGGTGCATTGATAATATCGCAAATGAGATCACGGAATTCAAGACAAGCTACGTCTGGGGTACTCCGATAACACTTGTTCAGAGAGGACAGACAGACTCCGGAAAGAAGGATGAAAACAAGGGTATCGCACAGTTAAACGAAGGTTACTCATCGGAATACATAGGACGCAAACAGCAGGAACTTGCAAGGTTTGTCGAGATAGGCGGTATCGGTTACACATTCGTTGACGTTCAGCGCGATTGGCGCGACGGTAAATCTTTTTTCTCGCATGAGGTCTTGGACCCGCGTTATTCATACATTGTGCGTTCCAGTGCGTTAGGGCATCGAAAAATGCTGGGAGTCAGCTATTCGCAGGACACACAGGGCAATTATCACTTTACTGCCTTTACGGATGCGCAAAGGTTTGAGATAGATTCGATTTACGACAAGGATTCATCGGATTCCCGTGAACCAACCGGCAATGAATACGTGGATGAATATGTCTGGCGCGAGAGAATGTTCAACGGTGACAGAAATCCGCTCGGCATGATTCCTATTATCGAATGGGTGAGATCAGCCGACCGGATGGGATGCTTTGAGCGTCAGATACCGGAGATGCTTGACTTGAATCAGCTTTGGTCGGACTTCTCCAATCAGGTTGGTCAGGTCGTCAATTCTGTCTGGTGGGCGAACAACGTGGAATTCCCGACAAAAACCGTAAAGGACTCAGAAGGAAACGATGTGCAGGTTCCCGAACACCCCTCTGATGGGGACTGGATTGAGACAAGTACGACAAGGGACGGGAAAGACCCGAAGATCGAACCGCTTGTCATTAATTCAGATTATCAGGGACAGCTCAACAATATCCTCGCAAAACGTGCGCTGATTCTTGAAAAATGTCAGGTTCCGCAACGTGGCGAGAGTGCCAATTCGACAGGTATTGCCACGTCTGCCGCAAGCGGGTGGGATGCTGCGGATTCTTCCGCAAACAAGGAGCAGATGTTCATCGAATCAGCGAAAATTGAAGAAGTGGAAGTGGTTCTTGCGGCGATTAATGTATCACCTGATATCGAACCGGAAAACCCGATGCTCGATTTGCGGTATATGGATGTTCAGCCATCTATTAAGCGTCAGAAAAACTATGAACTGGTTTCGAAGATGAATTTCTTTGCGACGGGCATAAGCCACGGTGTGCATCCGAAACACCTACTGAAAGAGATGAACGCTTTTGCTGATCCTGAACAGGTATACATCGACTCGAAAGAAACGCTTGACAAGTATATCGAGGCCACGTTCAAGACGGATTCCGGAAGCAATGCGCAGAGCGGAAACGGCTATAACGGTTACGGATGGTATCAGAAGGGCACGAACGCTACTGGCGAGGGCGGCTCAGGCGAGGATTCCCCGAACAGTGAACGCATCGGACAGGATGAATCAGATCAGACATCAAACAGCCCTAATCTCAAAGGCTGATAAGGGGTGATGGAATGTCGGTACTCACGTTTGATGAGCTGAACAAGCTGGGCAGGAAACGCCGCTCGGAACCAATCGAAGAATATTATGAACCGATGCACATATCCCCGAAACGCAAGGAAAACCGCATTGATACGGCTGAAAAATACCGAGATGCAGTTCTTGCTTACATGCGCTTTATTGATGAATACGCCATTTATCAGGATTCGATAGATGTTTCCGCAAAGGAATATCTGAAAAATGCAATTCTGGACGTTATCGGTGACTTACTGATCGTTACGCAGGTTCTTACGGATTATGCAGAAAGAATATCATCGGATATCCATGGCGCTACGATGCGGCACTCGAAAGACCCCTACTTTCTTTCGGAAGACAGGGCAACATTTATCGGTGAGGATGAGAGCAATTCCCTTTGGAATTGGGAAGAGCTAGAAGAAGCAAAGCTATACAATCGGCGCAACAAAACATGGAATACCGTAGGCGATATGGCGGTAAGGCCAACACACGTTGACGTTGACGGAGTAACCATCCCATTGGATGAACCGTTTATTGTAGGCGGTTATGAAATGATGGTTCCACGCGACCCGGAAGTTGATGCTCCGGAAGAAACGGCAGGATGCCGATGCTGGCTTACATTCAGTTAACCAAGACCACACTCATTAAGGGTGCGGTCTTTTTTATATCGTCAGAGAAGACGTTAATCGCACAGAACAGTTAATCAGTCAGAGAAGACTTAAATCGCAATCATATGGTCAGAGAAGACCTAAATCGCAAGGAGTTTCTACATGGAAAATACAAAAAACGAAAGAGTAAAAGGTACAGAGGACGTTAAGGACACAGCCGCAGAAGAGAAGAAGACAGAAGAACTGACCGTTGAACAGCAGCTACAGAAGTTTTCAGAGCAGAATCAGACTTTGCTGAACGAGGTGGCAAAGCTGAAAAAGGCATCCGACAAGAACGCATCGGAAGCGGCAGATTGGAAGAAAAAATATCAGGCTACATTGTCTGCTCAGGAACAGGCAAGTGCCGAGAAAGCCGAAAAAGAAGCCGCAAGAGACGAACAGTTCAAACAGCTTCTCCGTGAGAATCAGGTGAACAAATATGTTCGCCACTATATGTCACAGGGGTACTCGGAAGAAATGGCACAGAAAGCCGCAGAAGCCATGTATGACGGCGATACGGACACCTTCTTCAAGGTTCAGGAAGATGCAGTAAGCGCGATCGTCAAGGCAAAACAGGATGAGTGGATAAAATCGCGTCCCGATATCCATGCAGGAACCGGAACAACTCAGTACACAAAAGAGCAATTTGACAAGATGAGCGTTTCTGAAAGAACGGTATTCGCAAACAAGAATCCGGATGCTTATGAACGGCTCATGGGACGAAAATAAGGAGGTCTACAATGCCCGCTCTTAACAACACAACCTATCTCGAAAATTTGATCAACCCGCAGGTAATCGCGGACTATATCGAACAGAAACTCATCGACAATATCCGGCTGGCTCCGCTTGCAACGATCGACAGAACACTCCAGGGGCGTGACGGTGATGAACTGACACTTCCGGCATACACTCCGTTCATCGGTGCTGCTGATTATGTAGGTGAGGGTGAAGACATCCCGATCGCACGGCTCGGCACAACGACAACCAGAGTGCGTGTAACAAAAATTGGAAAGGGCGTCTCCTTCACGGACGAGGCCGTCTTGTCCGGTTATCAGAACAACGTAGCTGATGAAGCAAGCAGACAGATCATTCTTGCGCTGAACGATGGCGTTGAGAACAGGCTTCTCACAGCCATGGATAATGTAACTACACTTACATCCGATATTGCTGCGGATGATTCTGCGGCTGACGGTATCGCTGATGCCCTTACGAAGTTCGGTGAGGACATCGACGGTGAGAAGGTTCTTCTCATTGACCCGAATTTTTACGCAAGACTCCGCAAGGCAAACGGCTGGATTCCGAACACAGAGATCGGCGCGAATACTATTATCCGCGGCACGATCGGCATGATTCACGGCTGCCAGGTGGCGCTGACCAACAGACTGAAAGCTCCGGTACACTACGTGAAAACCGAGGATGTTGCTGTTGACGATTCCAAGACATATTACACATTCTCGAATATCACGAACCTTTATACGGCTGTTGCGACACCGAAGACGGCCGATATCGGAGACTACTACGAGAAGACAACCGGCACAAACGACACGGCATACATCATCAAGCGTGGTGCGCTCCGCATCTGCATGAAGAGAGATACCCTTGTTGAGGTTGACAGGGATATCGTGAACCAGACAAACGTGATCGTCGGCTCCAAACTGTTTGCTCCGTATGTCTATGATGAGAGCAGAATCATCAAGATCAATCTCACCGACGGCGCTTCCGGCGCAACGGGTGCTACCGGTTCCACGGGTGCTACCGGTTCCACGGGTGCTACCGGTTCCACATGATAGGAGTTGAGATATGGGAATGATGTTTCACAGGTACTCCGTCAGAAGACGTGAGAAAGAGAAAGCTATCCTTGCCGAGAGGTCTGTTCAGAAAGCCGAAACGGTTGAAAAACCTTTGGTCGAAGAAAAGCCTGAACCGGTGATGGAAACGAGGGATTTTCGGAGAGATCAGCCGCAAATCCCGCACAGGCGCGGTCGCAAGAAATCCTAAAAGGATGTGATACTATGACTTTTGAGATTTTGAAGGGACAAATACTGGACGAACTATGGACTCAGCTGTCAGAAGAAGTAGGATTTGACGGAAATATCCTTGAATCAAAGCTGAATGTCGCTTTCAGAGAAGTCATGCAGGAGCGAACAAAGAAATACGGCGGCAGATATCCCGATTCCATGTCGGAAGAGTCTGCCGTCTCAGACCTTTCACAGTTCTATTCCCATATATTCAATCTGGCACTTTTTGATTACAACACTATCGGTATAGAGTTTCAGACGAGTTCCACAGAGAACAGTACAACACGTACATATCGTGACCGTGACCGTCTATTCAATGGGATTAATCCATTAAGCCGTATAGTGTAGTGGAGCGTGGATTGGTGCGAGATACATATATTTTCCGAACGGATTATATGTGTGTCTTGGGGAGCATTTTTATATGCGGGGGAATGTATATACTGTCGGAGGTAAGCAAGGTGTCACCCGAATCATTGGAATATTTGAGAATCATAATCAGCGTCGTGTCGGTGGCATTTGCCGTTTATATGGGTCTGCGTGGCAACCGTAAAGCCGATAATGAAGAACGAGAAGACAGAATCCGAACGGAAACCAGAATGAATGTGAAACTGGATGATGTGTTGGCGGCGTCGAAAGATACCCGTGACACGCTAAAGGATTTGCAGAAAGACATACGTGAACATAATAACAGGCTTGTTGTGACAGAACAGTCGCTTGACAATCTGGAACAGCGAGTATCCGCTATTGAACACAGACTTAACGGGGGTAATTAATATGTCCGAGAAAACAAAAACATTTATACGTGCCGCCGCGATAAGAGGTGTCCGGACGGTCGCCCAGACTGCGGTCGCAACCATCGGCACGGCTGTTGCTATGGGTGATGTGAATTGGGGGCTTGTTGCATCGGCATCGGTGCTTTCAGGTATTCTCAGCGTCCTCACAAGTATCGCTACGGGGCTTCCGGAGGTTGACTCGGAGCTATAAGGCGGTGGTCGAAATGGCACGAACAGCCCTTAAAAACAAGCAAAATCTGATGTATTCCCTGTTGGGCGAACCGGAACCGGTTTATCTTACAGATTCAGAAGGTAACATCATCACAACAGACGTAAACGGAACACAGGTTCCCGTGGAAGAAGGTTTTAACGAACCGGTCTACGGTGAACCTGTTTCTTTTGTTGCGAACATCATGCCGGTTGGCTCTGAGAGTTACGCAAGAGGAAACGTAGCCGTTCCGAAAGCATACGGTATTGACATAAGCGAGTACGATGCGCTCATCCTTGCAAGACGATATGAATTCCCATTGACGGAAACATCTATTGTCTGGCATGAATCCGTTCCGCAGTACAAGACCGTTGGAAATACTCGCGTTGTTGACAAGAATTCCGCAGACTATCAGGTCAAGCGTGTTGCGTCCTCGCAGAACATCACGCTGATTCTTTTAAACAGGATTAACCACAGTCAACTACCCACCCACTAAAGTGAGTGGGCTTGTAACTATCCAGTAGTGCTAACGACCTAAAGTGGTCTCCTACCTTTGGTACAAGCAAGCTTGCTGATATTACATCGCAGGACGGTTGACAACGCCCCTTGCAAAGGAGATATACTCCGATACAACTGCAACGGTACTGTAATTCCCATGCTTGCAGTTAAGATGGTTATTTCAACACTTAAGATTTTACATTCCAAGTGATTAGTCGGAAAAACCTCATATCTTAACTTGTCAATGTTCAAAGAGTGCCTTCAGTAACAATGGTTACCCAACGGTTTTCTCTATGGGAATGTTATAACACATTATCTTACTTTTGGAAAGGAGAGGCGACTCCTCCAACCTTTCAAGAAAAGTGGGTTTCCGTCGCCAAGATTACTTATGAAAACACGTAAGAAAACATATCCGTTAAGCACGAAAGGTATTCAAAATCTGATTGATTACCTTGACACATATAAGGCTCAGTTAATGCAACGCACAATAAAGCTGATGGATATTCTTGCGGAAAAAGGCATTGAGGAAGCTGATATGCGCTTTGAGGTTGCGGGAAACGAAGGTACTGACACGGAGCATAACTGCCTGCACAGCGTAACTTTCGACGGAGAGAATGTAGTCCTTGAAATCGAAATAGAGGGCAAGGATTTGATCTTCATCGAGTTTGGTGCAGGTATTTATTACAATCCAGGAAAGCTCGGACAGTCAGCGCATGAGTCTCCCGAATTCCGAGAAGCGTTTCCCGAATTCAAGATCGGCAAGTACGGAACGAACAAGGATAAAGAATGGTCGCTCGGCGCTAACGATACATGGGTTCACAACGGACAAGAAGTGCATGGGACAAAAGCCACGATGCCTTTATACGGTGCGGAACTTGCAATCATCAACAGCGTAAAAGAAGCTGTTCAGGAAGCGTTTGAAGATATGGAGTGATGATATGTCGGACGAATTATGGTTTACAAAAATAGGGTCGGTTATTTTCACCCAATTCAAAACACGTACAAAAGGAATCCTCAGTCCAAAATTTCCGAAATTGAAGTTTACGAGTGACGGGGAGAACCTGGAAAACACGAAACTTCCAACAGTTTATTTCCGGGAATTAACACCTGCCGAACGTGGCATGACGCTTGACAATACATCAGTCAATGCTTTGTTTGAAACAATACAGATAACTGTCTATTCGCAGGAACGCAAGGATGTAACGGAAATTATGAACGCTTGTGTACTTGGCATGAAGCAATTACGGTTCAGCATTTCAGGGTTCCCGATTTATGACAGAAAGAAAGATATTCATTACTGCGTTGCCCGTTTCCGGCGAATGATCGGAGAGGGTGACGTTTTTTAATCTCATGGAGGTATGAAATGGCATTAGCAGGACTTTCAACCCTTGGTGTAGAGCTTGGTTATGGCACAGGTTCGTCCAAACCGTCTACACTTACAGAACTTACAAGAATCAATTCTATTGGCGGTATCTCTCTCAATACAGAAGCAATTGACGCTTCCGCACTTGTCGATGATGTTACCCGCCGAGTGGCCGGTCGCGCCGATACAGACGAGACGCTTCCCGTCACGATTAATGCGACGGATGAGACAATCTCTGAGTGGGAGACGCTTATCACAACTTACAATGCGCTTACCGGTTCCAGTGAGCTTTGGTTTGAGGTATACCATCCCAATCTGACAAACGGATTTTGGTTCAAAGCGCAGCCGCCGAAGAAGCTCCCGATGCCTGAAATGGGTCAGAATCAGCTCCTTACAATGGAGATCAATCTGGTTGTTACAGAGTACGTCGGTCTTGAAACAGCAGTTAATCCGTCAGGTGCAACCGGTGCAACCGGTAATTCATGATGCGGAAATCGGCGGTTTACGTAGGAACACGGAACCTATATAAAGATATGCTTCCTGCGGTGAAATCTCTGCTTATCAATTCCGATGTTGATGATATTTACCTTTTGATCGAGGATGATTACTTTCCGGAGTATCTTCCTGATTGCGTAAAAACAATCAATGTCAGTCAGCAGACACATTTCAGGAAAAACGGCCCGAATTACAATCTGAAATGGACATACATGACACTTATGCGGGCGGCGCTTACGAAGGTGCTGCCCGATGTCGATATCGTTCTTTCCATGGATGATGATGTGATCGCCATTCGTGATATGTCCGATGTTTGGGATTTGCCGATTGACGGGTACTATTACTCGGCGTCGGAAGAGCCGTTAAAATCAAAGGGCGGTCGTTTTTATGTCTGCGATCTATATACGCAGATGGGCGTTGTTCTCTTCAATCTTAAAAAACTGAGAGAGGACGGGAAAGATGATGAAGTGATTTCTCTGCTGAACCGTAAATTTTACAGTATAGCAGAGCAGGACTGCATGAATCTGAACTGTCAGGGAATGATCTACCCAATGCCGCCGGAATTCAACATGTGCGACTATACGAGACATGAAGGCATACCGAAAATGGTTCACTACGCAGCATTGGCAAACTGGAAAATGTTCAATCTGGTAAACCATTACCGGAGTGTGCCGTGGGAAGAAGTTGAGAGGTTACACAATGAAAATCTTAATCGCCGTTCCGACATTTGAGAATATCTATCCTGACACATTCAAGAGCATCTATGATCTGGATAAGTGCGGTCACGAATGCATTTTCGAGTTCATCCGTGGTTATGACTGCGCAACCGCCCGGAACAGGATAGCACAGAGGGCGATTCAGCTTGGAACAGATTACGTCTTCATGGTCGATAACGATATCACGCTTCCGAAAGATGCGTTAAAGCTCCTTTTGGAAGATGCAAAGGATGTGTGTTTCGGCTATTACGCGCATAGAGGTTCCGATAATCGCTATGATGGCCGATCAACGGTATTCAAACTCGGAGAATTCAACTATCCGAAAGAATCTCTTTTCACGATGCAGGAAATGAAAGATTTTACTGCCAAAGGTGAACACAAAGTAAAGATTCACGGTGGCGGCATGGGATGCGCTCTGGTTAAAACTTCTCTTTTCGACCATCTTAAATATCCGTGGTTTGATTGGGTAAACTACAATGACTCACAGCGCAGTCAGCTTTCAGAGGATTTATTCTTCTGCGAAAGATGCCGCAAGGGCAATGTGCCGATATGGGTAGATACCAGAGTTGCATGTGGCCATATGTTTCGCTATATTCAGCAACCGATTGCTGAATAAATAATATTTATGTTAGGACGGGGCTGTCGAAAGGCAGCCCCTTTCCTTATATTGGCTGCCCACAAGCCATTAAACCGTGGGGGAAAGGGTTTTACCAAAATGGCAAAGAAGAAGAAAACATTTACGATTAATGGTATTGCTTACATTCCGATCGAGTTCGATTTCAACACGATCTGCGAATTTGACGAGATGGGGATTTCCATTTCCGAGATAGCGAAGAAACCTACGGCAAGTGCGAGGGCGTATCTTGCGCTCTACCACAATAACGACAAGACATGGGCGGGCAATGAAATCCAGACACATATCGTGAACGGCGGCAGTCTTGAAGGTATTCTTGAGGCGTTCACCGACAGCCTTTCCAATTCCGGTTTTTTTCACAAGATCACGGAGCAGAGACGGGAGAAGGAGAACGAACAGGATTCAGCGGAGAATCAGGAAGCGGAAAGCGAGTAAGCAAAAAAATCTCCGACTATGACTCTGCGGAAGAATTTTTCCGGAACGAGTACCTTCCAAATGCGCTCGCCATCGGTATAAAGGAGCATGAGTTCTGGCACATGAATCCAAAACGGATTGCGCCGTATGTCGAAGCGGAAAGCATACGTGCAGAACAGCGTGATAAGGAAATGTGGATGATGGGAATGTACATTTATCGCGCAACGCTTGCATCTACTGAACAGGTACTCGCAGGACGGAAATCTACAGTGAAATACCTGGATGAACCGTTCATGGCTACGATAGCCAGAGAAAAACTGCAACGTGAAATGTCGGAAGAAGAAAAGATGAGACAGGTGAATGCCGTCTTTGCCGCCTTAAATGTCATGGCTGTAAATCGCAGACTTGGCACAAAAGAAAGAGACGAGGTTTCCTAAAATGGCTAGTGACGGTAATGTAATTGATCGCTTATCCATAGAGGTAAGCGCAAGTGTCAACAAGTCCATAAGCGCAATCGACACACTGAAAAGCAGTCTCACTACGCTTAACAGTGCGCTTGAGAACTTTACGGACAACGGCAGATACAAGGCTGCACTTGACAATTTGGCTAACGGGTTTAAACAAGTCAGTAATGCCGTAAATGACCTTGATGTAGATAGATTAAAGGATGCATCTAAGGGAATCAATTCTCTGTCGGCTGCATCTAAAAAGCTACAGGAAGTTTTCTCCGGCGCATCAATAGATAAAAAGGCCAATGCCGTATCGGCGGCAATGAAGAAAATGGGTTCTGAGTTTGCATATAATTGGGGTGTTATAGACGATGAATCCATAAATGTTGTCGCAGATGCGTTTGAAGATGTCACAAAAGAAATTGACTCTGCCGGTAGAAAAACAGATGAATATGCGGGTAAGTTTCATAGTCTGGTTGAAACGATGCGGGAGTATGCTGATATTGGAATTGGCAAAGTTCCGGACTCAATCAATCAGCAGGTAAAGAAATTTGTTCAGGACGCAAATTCATCGGGTGGCAAGGTGTTCCTTCCGTTCTCCCCAAACGAATTCAAGGGCAACTACACTTCCATGCGGGCTATGCTCGGCAAAGCGTTTACATCGGATAAACGGTACAAAAACTCTCCCGATATCGCAAGTTTTGCCCGTGAACTGAATGATGAATTGGGTCAAGGCACGGTTGACGCAAGCCAAACCGAAGCAAAAATATTCGAACAGATTTATGAGTATGTCAGTCAGGCCAAACAGGAACAGATAGAATTCAATAAAAAAGTCAACGAACATTACATTGCGGAACGGGATATAGGCGAAGCCATAGATGGATTGATACCTAAGATTCAGGCGGCTAGAAATGCCATGAGTGAACCGGTGAAATCATCGGATGACAACGGTATCGGAAACATAAAAGGAATGGCTGACGCTATCAAACAGTTCGAAGGGATTACGGTTCCTGATTTTACCAATATAAACGATTTGGCTAAAACCGTCACAAAGTTTGGTGATGCAAAAGCCGTTCAGGCAGGAACGAATATCGGTTCGGTTGCCGATGGCCTGCGCTCCCTCGATGGAGTCAATATCCCTGATTATTCCGGTCTGTCAGGTCTTGCAAACCTGGTTCACTCGCTTGGCAATGCCGTAGAGACCCGCGGCGCAGAGAACCTTCCGAAGATTGCGGATGGTCTAAAATCTTTTTCCGGAGTTACAGTTCCGGAAATGACAGGGCTTTCATCGTTGGCAAATTTGATTCGCTCGTTCGGAAGAACCGTAGAGACCCGTGGTGTAGAGAATCTTCCGAAGATCGCGCAGGCACTCTCGGAAATGTCGTTCGTTGTGCTTCCTGATTTTGAAGGTCTGGACGGGCTTTCTTTAGCCATAAAGACATTAGGGTCTTCCAATGCAAGAAAAGCAGCGGAGAACCTTCCTGCGCTTACACAGGCGCTCAGCGATTTGTTTGTGTCGTTCTCATCCTTGCCGGAGGTGTCCGAAAATACCATTCAGCTTATCACGGCAATGGGACAGCTTAGTGCGGCGAACGTGAAAGCTGCTCAGAGCGCGGCGAAAACAAGCTCTAGCATCAAAGATATGGGGTTTGCCGCAAAGACAGCGGGGAAAGCCGTAACTTATCTTTTTCAGGGTTGGTTCAGCCAGTTCAAGCAGATCAATACATGGCAGGGTGGAATAAAAACGCTTGAAAGCGGTTTGAAATCCGTAACAAGTGCATTAGGCAATACAGTTAAAAACGCAACAAATGTGAAGAGTACGTTCGGGAAGCTGAAACAATCTGTCGGCAATCTCGGAATTGCTTTTATTAAGTTGCGAAGCATTGTGTGGGGTTTCCGCATGGTGTCAAGTATGTTTTCGGGGCTTACGGAAAGTGCAAGCTCACTGACCGAGGTTCAGAACGTAATACGACATGTGTACGATGCTTCATACATTAATGAATTCAACAAAGCCAGTGAAAACACAATCAGCACTCTTGGTATGAGTAAGTTGACGTTCCAACAGTATGCTTCAAGGTATCAGGCCATGGGACGCGCGCTCGGAATCACGAACGGGCAGATGTCCGAAGCGGAAGATCACTTGAGCGCCATGGGTGTTGAATATGGCTCCATGTCGGGGAAAATGGGAGATATGTCCGTCAACCTGACAAGGCTTGCAGGCGATATGGCATCCTTCTACGATGTGGATGTAGCAAGTGTGTATCAGAGCTTGCAGGCTGTCTATACCGGACAGACAAGACCGTTACGTCAATACGGTATAGATTTAACGCAAGCCACACTACAGGAGTGGGCTATGTCTCAGGGCATTGAAGCGAACATAGAAGATATGACGCAAGCCCAGAAGACAATGTTGCGGTATCAGTATGTCCTTTCTCAGGGACGTGCAGCAATGAATGACTTTGCTAGAACAAGCGATACCTGGCATAACCAAACAACGATTTTAAAACAGTCATTTATTGCTCTCAATACAGTCATTGGTCAGGGATTGATTAATGCCTTAAAACCGGCTCTGAAAGGTCTCAACGCTTTCTTAGGCGCAACGATCAGCTTTGCGGAGCAGGTAGTAAATGCACTCGGAAAGATTTTCGGGTGGAAATATGAAATAACAGGCGGCGGTATCGCTGATGATACACTCGCTGATTTGGAAGATGTTTCCGGTGCGCTTGGTGACATTGGCGGTGATGATGCTTTTGCAGATGCACTGGATGGCTCGGATGCGGTCGCTGATTCGCTTGGAGATGCTACGGAAGCCGCAGAGGAATTCAAGGCAACGATCCTCGGATTCGATGAATTGAATGTCCTTAATGATATTTCAGATGCGGTAGGAAAAGCTACAGGCGGTAACGGTGGCACTGGTGGTTCCGGTGGCACAGGAACCGGAAAAGATGCCGGTGCAGGAAACGGCGGCTTGGGTACAGGCGGTTACGGTTCATCAGATTTGGAAGGGCATCTTGAAAAGATTGATTCGATATTTGAATCCGAGATAGATAACCTTTTTGATCTCGGTAAGTATATTTCCGACAGGCTCAGAAATGCTCTTGATAACATTGATTGGGATTCAATCTATGAGAAAGCAAGGGGATTCGGAAAAGGACTCGCACAGTTCCTGAACGGTCTGATTCAGCCCGATACGTTTTATTCTGTCGGTCGCACGATTGCGAATGGACTTAATACTGCGGTTCAGGCAGGTGTAGCTTTTGTCGAAGAATTTGATTGGGCAAAAGCAGGCCAGTCAGTCAATGCCGGTCTGCGTGGCATCTTTGAGAATATTGATTGGCAGTCAATTTACAGACTTGCAGACGGATTAGGACAGGGGATTGCAAACTACCTTAATAATCTCTTCACTCCGGAGCTGTTCGGCGAGGTAGGCATGACGTTCGCCAATTCGCTTAACACGGCGTTCCGTTTTCTTGACAACTTTGGAAGGACGTTTGATTTTACGAATTTTGGCGCGTCGCTCGCAGAAGGTCTCAATAAGTTTATGTCCAATATTGATTGGGACACTGCGCTTTCAGCCGCAAGAAATTGGGGCGTTGGAATTTCCACGACGATCAATAAATTCTTCAAAGATACAAATTGGGAAGAAGTAGGTCATACGCTTGCTAAGTCAATCGAAACAGGTCTTACACTTTTCTTTGGTATTACGGATAATCTCGATTGGGAAGGTATCGGTACATCCATCGGAACAGCTATCAACACATTCCTTGAGGACTTTGACGAAGATGATTTCGTGAGAGGTGTAAACGGAATTATATCCGGAATCAATACAGCAATTGAAGCTCTTAGAGAAACTGGCGCATGGGATAAGGTTGTAGAAACAATCGGCAAAGTTCTCGGCGGTCTCGATTGGGGCGGTATTGCCAATATATGGATATACGGCGCAACCGCTGATTTCGCTTTAAGTATCGCTCAATGGATAGCGGGGGAATTCGGGAAAAATCCGGTCAAGACAGTTCTTAACGGTGGCATCGGCATAATGGCGGATATCATCAAAACGGCACTCGTGTTTGAACTTGCGGGTGTCGGCGGTGCGTCGGGCGGCTCAGTTGCTGCGGCAGGCGGTGCAAGTGCTCTCGCTGTCGTTGGCACAATAGCAAGTACACTCGCGACAGGTGCTTTGATAATTGCTCCAATCGCACTCGCTATAGCGGGATTAATGGGTATGAGTGACCCTGAGTGCAAGAAAAAGATTGAGGAAGGCAAGAAAGCACTAAACACTTTCTATCACGACCCTGAAAAGAACTGGTCACTTAGCTATCAGGGGATGGCTACAGATACGAACAATTTCTGGCGAAATCAGGTCACGGAGACAGAAACGTCTTCCGGAAAAATAAAGAAAACGTATGACTCGCTCGGCCGTGAGACGGGAGAGATTGTCGATACATGGAACAGAAAGAGGAATGAAAGCTATGCTTCTTACTGGAACAAGGTTCTGGAAGATGCTCAGAGAAACGGCACTGATCTGACAACACTTGTCAAGGCGATATTCGGTGAAGATACCGACATTGTAAACAAGAGTACGGAAGAACAGCTTGCCATCATCAAACAGTACACAAGCGGAGTCAAAACAGAGCATGAAGGTTTCAAAGACAAACTCCTTGAAATCCTCGGTACTACATGGACGGAAGCGGAAAATACGACATACGATCATGTCACGCAGATGCAATCAGATGTTGACTCTAGTCTGTATGATACTGCTGTTTCAATTGACAATAACCTTACCGGAATCCCTGATACTTTTGATTACTACTTCGGAAACGCAAAGAATAACGCTTTGTGGCATCTTGAAGATTTGGAGAGTTCCGCTTCCTACATGACTAGCAATATCCTCGGATGGATTAGTGATGTAGACAGGGCGGCAAGCAGTATTTATAATCTTGATCTTGATCCTCACGGTTCGGGATGGCCTGGCTATGCTACGGGAGGTTTCCCTGATACGGGAGAGTTATTCCTTGCCAGAGAAGCCGGTCCGGAGATGGTAGGTCGTATTGGTAGCAGGACAGCCGTTGCAAACAACGATCAGATTGTGGCAGGCATCAGAAACGGCGTCATGGATGCCATGATGCAGGTATACAGTGCAACAGGCGGCAACCGTGGTTCTGGTCCGTTGACAAATGAAGTCACGATTACGGTTGGTGACGAAACCTTGTACAGAGCGGTAGTCCGTGGAAAACAGAAGTACGAACGGCGTTATCAGACGGTGGCTTTTGTACAATAAATATCTTTAAATATCTTTACAACAGCCTTGGGTGGGGTCAAATCCACTCAGGGCTTTTCTTTTTGATATCGGGGGTGCTTGATTATGGCTATGTTAGTAGTTGACGGAGTTCCGATCAAAGAACCTAGTGAAATGACATATGGATTGCAGGATGTGTCATCATCCGATGCGGGGCGTACACAGGATACCATTATGCATAAAAATCGCGTTGGCCAGAAGGTGACATTGGGGCTTTCGTGGTCAATGCCTACACCTGATGAGACGGCGGCTATACTTCAAGCGTTCGACCCTGAGTATTTTCATGTTACGTATCACGATGCGAAACTGAATGCATTGGTAACGAGGGAGTTTTACGCAGGAGATAAAACAGCTCCCGTACATATATGGTCAGTTAATAGAAAGTATTACAAGACCGTTTCATTCAATATTATCGAGAGGTGACTTTCCATGAGAAATATATCAACAGCTTTCAGAAAGTTACTTCATTCAGACAAAAGAGATTACCTGGCTTACGCAGATGTGACATTGACGGACGAAACGGTTCTTCACTTCACGAATGAACAGATTTGGGACGGCGGCTTTACCGTTGAACAGGCGGTATCGGATGATAATTCCTTTACGGCGCTCGGCTCTGTTATCATCGGTTCGGCAACGCTTGTCATTAACAATATCTATGACGAATACTCGGAATATGATTTTACGAACGCAACCGTTGTGATGAGTATTAGTCTTCCGCTTGGTAATAACGAGATCGAACCGCCTATTAAGCTAGGCACTTACAGAGTAGATGATGCAATATATAACGGCTCTACCATTACCCTATCCATGCTTGACTACATGGAGCAGTTTGATAGACCGTATGCAGTTTCCACGGAGTTTGGTACGAACGGCGCAAAACTTCTCGTTATATTAGAAGACGTTTGCGAAGCATGTGGTGTCACTCTTAACACACTGAATTTTCCGCATATAGATTTCCGTGTCCCAGAACCGATCATCAAGGATGGGGTTACGTGCCGTGAGGTCGTTTCGTGGGTCGCTCAAATCGCAGGATGCTTTACATTATGCAATGCGAATGGGCAACTTGAACTAAAGTGGTTCAACACGGATGCTCTTATAACAGATGATTTGGATGGTGGTATTTTCGACCCAAAGACAACCTATTCAGATGGAACTGATATTGACGGCGGTACATTCCTTCCTTGGAACACAGGAGATGCGCTTGACGGCGGTTCTTTCGTGGATTACTCACAGGAAGATGTAGACGGGGGAACGTTACAAGCCGCTGGCGCTTATCCGTCAGGTGATACGGCAAACGGCGGCAAGTTTAATCCATGGTCAGAAGAGCAGGACTATGACGGCGGCTTGTTCAATGAAACAAGACTGTTTCATTACTTATACAGTATTAGCTCTCAGAATATTTGTGTAGATGATACGGTGATAACCGGTGTCTCAATCGTTATTGAGAATGAAGAAAAACCCGATGACGGAGATATCGGGACATCCACTCCGCGAACAGTCAACGGAAATCGGTTTATAACAGAAGTTCAGGAAAACTACACGATTCACACGCTTGGAGAAGAAGGGTACATCATCTCTATTGAAAACAACGGATTTATTAATAATGATAATGCCCTTGGAGATAATGACGATGGGATTTTATTCTGGCTCGGAGCGCAACTCATAGGATTAACCTTCCGTAAAATGTCAATCAATATGCTTAATGACCCATCCATTGAAGCGGGTGACGTTGCAAGGGTACTCGGAAGGAGAACAGATGAATATGACATTCTGGTAACACGTTCTACATTCACTGTTGGCGGTTATCAGACTATTGTATGCGGTTCTGATACCCCGTTACGAAACAGCGCAACACGGTTTTCGGAAGCTACAAAGAACTATCTGAAATCAAAGAAACAGTTGCGGAAAGAACAGGATGAACGTGACCAGATATATGAAGAACTGACGGATGCCATAAACTCTAAGAGCGGTCTGTATTATGACCCTGAATTGGTTCCCGGCGGCGGTACGATACATTATCTACATGACAAGCCTGATTTGGATGACTCCGATATTGTCTGGAAAGTAACGGCAGATGCATTCGCCGTCACTACCCAATGGAATAAAGATGACCCATCCCAGACCGTTTGGAACGCAGGACTTACGGCAAGTGGAGATGCTATAGCGCACAGACTTGCGGTAACGGGATTGACTGCTGAATGGATTACTGTAGGGCTTTTAAGGAGTCCATTAATTGACCCGTCAAATCCAAACTCCGGTCGGAATTTTACGCTTGATTTAGACGGAACGCTCACATTGCGGAAGGGCGATATTCGGTTGGGATACAATTCGACTACACAGTCTTATGCTTTTACTGTTAATAATAACGGTGATTTGGTTGCGACAAACGCAGATATCTCGGGAAAGATTTCGGCTACATCTGGGACGATTGGAAGTTTTACTATTTCCAACACTAGCATTTATAACGATGTGATTACATTAAATACTTCCGGTCTTACTATGAAAAAAGATAATGTATTAATTGGCCATATAGGAACGAATTCGATGCAAAGCCATCCTACGCAGAGAGGTATTGATTTTGATCTTGAATACACAGGTAATTATATGTCGTGGGCCTCTGAGGATACACTTAATGCCGGAGTATATACCATGAAAATGACATATGTTGGCCTCGGAAGGACAGTTAGTGGCTTCACATCAGATAGATTAACTTTTGGATGCGATCTGGATGGCAAAGATCACGTTGCTTATAATTTATTTCTTGACCCAAACACAGGCGGCGCAAACGGTGGCGTTACGGGAACGCTTAATTTCGTGCAAATATTATCAATGGATAGTGATGGAACGGCATACCAGTGGCAAAACTACGCGAAGATGGTATTTAAGAATGGTCTCCTGGTCGATTCGTTCTGGAATTAGAGGTGAAACGTGAAAGATAACATTATTATTTCTATGGAAACAAGTGACGGAAAAACATATGTGCTAAAAAAAGGTGATGGTCTTGGGGATACATCCCCTACACAGGGGACTGTAGTAACCAAAAAGAAAATCAGGCAAGTATCTGATAACACAAAAAACGAGGATTAATAGTATGAAACTAAAAAACATCCAAATGGAATCCATGATAAATAGTCTTAAACCTTTTCTGTCACAAAGGAATAAAATCGGCTACGTTGCTGCAAGAAATACAAGGCTTCTTCTTTCTGAGACAACAGAGTATTTTGCCGTAAAGAATGATTTGATCAGAAGATATGGCGAGCCGGACATTGACGAAAACGGGAACATCGGAACAACCGTAACGGTAAAGATCGGGAGTGATGGGTATAAGAATTTCGAAAGAGAAATACTTCAATATACAGATATTGAACACGATGTACCGGTTATGAAACTGAAATACAAAGATGTGATCGACGTTCTTTCCGGTGAAGAAATCCTATCAATCGACTGGATGCTCGAAGATGATGCGGAGGGATAACTTATGGCTATAAAACACAGAAGGGGCAATTATGGAGATTTTGACCCCGCACGGATGCAGCAGGCTGAATTAGCTGTCGTGCTGAAAAATGACACACACAGCCCTGACGGGAAATCCGCTTACATTGCGTTTAATCCTAATGATGTGAAGCGTATCGCCATGATGGAGGACATTACAGAGGAACTTGAAAACGCCGTTCAGGGCGTTGCCGACACAGCAACTGCGCAGGCTGATGCGGCGGCTACTAGAGCAGAGACGGCGGCTACAAATGCGGCAGCATCTGCGGCTTCTGCGGCTTCCATTCTGTCTAACGTCTACACAAAATCAGAAGTAGATGCGGCGATAGCGAGCATAGAGATTGATGTGGATGATACACTCTCAAACAGCTCGACAAACCCGGTACAGAACAAAGTGATCAAAGGAGCTATTGATGAACTAAATGGTTCTTTAGATGCCTTGGAAGAGACTGTTAATAATATTGGCTTTTCGGATGATGTGAAAAGTGCGATTCTCGCGTGTTTCAGAAACTCCATGATGATAAACTCTGTACAAGGAGCCGCCGCTTACGATGATTTATATAATCTGTTTTATGATGGAAACGAGCCGATAAATGCTACGGATGTTATGAGCATGTTCGGTTTTACATTATCCGGACTTAATTCAGGAGGCTCTATTTCTTTCAGTGCGATGAAAAACGGTTCAGCATTTGTGTTTGCCCCGAACGTGAACCGCATAAAAGGGACACTCTCATATTCATCGCCAGAGTATGACTACGGCAGGCTCTTTATTTTCCGAACGGTAAGTGATACGGTGTTGTACGGTATATTGTCAAAGAGTCTTGTCAAACTCACACTGAACAAGACAACGAATGTATACTCCATTACAACAGACGCGTCAATAGCGGAGCTGACTACTTCGGAAAGTACGAAACGGGCAAGCTCTTATGTAGATTTACGGCTGAGTAACGGGGTACTTACCGGATATGATAAAAACGGAAATATTGATTTTACAGTCACGAACGCTAACTGTATTGGCTTCTGGGGTAATAATGTAACAGGAATACCGTCGGCGACGCTTAAAAGAAACGTGATTAACACAAGAGCCATGACTATTGAAGATGTGGATTCAGCACTTGGCTACTCTGGGTTGTCAGTTACCGCCGGGGCAGTATCGGTTACATCACAAAAGAGTTTTTCCGTTTTCGTGCTGTCGGCGACATCTATAAGGTCAAAACTAAACTTTGTTGCAAGCGGAAGAACTCTGTATAAAAACTTCATTGTCTATAAAAAACTGCAGGATGGCTCTTTCTGGGGGACGAATGGCGACACGGATTATCTTTTCACATACGACCCTACAAATGAGAAATATTCAGCCACAACAATGACCACTAACACAGATATTAAAGTTCGTCCGAATGGGGACAGAACTGGTGAAAACTATCAGGCAACACTAATAAACGGCACATTGTACTGTTTCAATGCCAATCAAGGCATATTGTTCTTGATTGAAAATGCAAACTGCATGGGCGTTTATAGTGGTACATCGCCAGCATTAAATAAATTCGTCGTGGAGGTGCAGGAAAATGCTTAAAGGCTATAGCTACGAGGGGGCAGCACTCAATAAAGACAGATGGGACGGAAAGAAAATTGTTTGTTTTGGGGATTCGAGAGAAGCATATGACGGTGCGACCTATTGGAGTTCGGTTAAATCAGAATGGTCAGGAAAAACGTGCGTAGGACTTCAGCAGAGCCTCCGGGATTTACTTGGTGCTACAGTAACAACGGTAGCAACAGCAGGGTGGCACTCTTACCAGATTTGCGATGCAATCAAAGCGTATGATTTTACTAGTGTTGATGCGGTTATTTTCGATGGTGGAATTAATGACTGGAATAATCCGCAGACACGGGACGCAATGGGCGAAATTGCCCCGATCGGTAGCACGTTCGACACAAACACAAGATACGGAAACTGGCAGTCAGCGGTTGAGTATGTGCTTAATAACTATCCGGGAGTTAAGATTTATCTTTGTGTTCCATACATCGGATGGTATGGAACAGGCTCATCAGAAAGCCTGTTTCCTTACACAGATGCAAAAATTAAAAAAGACATTGCGGAACGGTACTATCTGCCCTGTATTGACCTTTACAAGTGTGCTGGTCTTAATGAGCTGAACAGAGACTATTTCTTTGCGGATGCAAACAGTAACGTGCATCTTAACAACAGAGGAAACAAGCTGATCGGTGACATAATCGCCGGATTTATCTTGGTAAACTAAACGGACATTTAGCTCACGAAGGAGTAAACAGTGAACGAAATAGTATCAGGAACAACGCCTACCATCACATACACATTCAATCAGGTCAGACCGTCCGACATTGAATCGGCGGTCTTGACCGCTAAAAGGCGAGGGGTGATCGTGCTCGAAAAAAACCTTGCAGCCGCCACGGTCACGGAAGAATCCATCTCGTGGACTCTTACACAGGAGAATACTTTTGCACTCGGCATTGGGGCAGTCGAAATCATGCTCAACTGGCTTGACGTAAATGGCAAGAGAGGTGTCGGCAAGACAGTGACCGTCAGTGTAACGCCTAACCACATAAGAGAGGTGATGGAATGAGTGACACGATAGTAATTGACGGTGATGTCAGTCTTGACATTCCCGTTGACGGCGAAGCGGAAAGCGTAATAAAGGTCGGACATGAGATCGTCACAAGAACATTAACCGTGGCAGAGAACGGACACTATGAGCCGGATTTTGGTGTGGACGGATTCAGCCGTGTTTTTGTAAACGTTCCAAAACCGCCTTGGTCGTGGATGGGGGAAGAAGTTGAGCATCTTAGTGATCTTGATTATCAGGAATATTTCACGCTTGCCGATACAACATTTCCTAGTTGGACTCCGAGTACGTCATATACGACCGTAAAAGATACTTCACAAATATTCTCTTTTACATCAGACATGGCAAATTATGATTACGTGATAGTATTTTTTATGGAATTCGATCCCGTATATGAAGAAAACGCAGAAAAAAGATTTATGATTAAAAGGCAAGTTGGAGAGATTACATATCTACTTAGTAGGAGACCTAACTCGATTTTGAATGTTCAAAATCATAAATTTAATTTTAACATTGCTGCTGCTCAGCCTGTATCGACTATGTTTTCCTACTATAACTCTTCTGGCAGTGAGGAACTATCCGTCGGAAATTACGGTATTTATATGTATAGCAGTAATCCTACCTTTGGAGGCGCTATTGCTGATTTTCCGGAGATAACAGTCAGGTCGCCTTCGATCAGGACGGTTTGTAACAGTTCGTATTTTTCGCAAACATCGGCAGGGCTTATTATACCGAATCAGTCAATTGTGAAACTGAACTGTGAGGTATACCGCGTGCAGAAGCCGAACATGCAAGGGTGGATATATCAGAAATTAGTAGATGTCTATAACAATGGGCTTTGATATTCGGCGCTCAAACCTTTTGCCAACCATTCAGGCTACAATGGGGAATGTGATTGACGGTTCATTCATCGAGGACGAAAACGGCTCTATGACACTTGAGGGTTTCATAACATCCGTCAAGGGATGGACTATCAGAAACTCATAACAAGTTTTAATAAAATTAGTTACATGCAATGGACAAACAAATGACTAAAATAACTAATATTAAAAATATTACAGTGAGGGAATATGGCTATGAAAATATATGATCTTATTGTACCCGAATTAGACTTTTACAGAGATATCTGCAATTTCTCTGATGATGAACTGCAATACTTCAACTTACGTGCAAGACGGAAATCTAACGTAAGCATTTCGTTGGAGATGCATATATCGGAGTCGCAGGTATCGAAAGTAGCAAAACGGGTAAAAGATAAGATCATAAGAGCAAAAACCTTACAGTAATAATACAGAAACTATGCAGATATTGAAAAGAAGCCGTGTAATTACATGGCTTCTTTTTATTTTACAATTCCGATGGTCAGGGGATGTGAGTATCTTGCGTCCCTTACTTATCGGAAAGCAAGGTGTGGTAAATGGCATATGTGTATTATAACCCAAACCCGAAACGTAAATTGGTTGGCGATTGCGTTATAAGGGCAATCTCCAAAGCAATGAATATGGAGTGGGAAGACGTGTATCTTGACATCATGATTCAGGGGTTCTCCATGTACGATATGCCATCTTCAAATGATGTTTGGGGCACTTATCTGTCTGAAAACGGATTCAAGAGATATGTAATCCCGGATACTTGCCCGAACTGCTATACGGTTTCTCAATTTACACATGACAATCCTGATTTGGCGGGAATTCTCGCAACGGGAACGCATGTAATCGCCGTTGATTCCGGAGATCACTATGACACATGGGACAGCGGAGAGGAACCAATTTTATTTTATTGGCGAAGGGAAATATAACAAATGGCATACAACAACGGCTTTCCAATGAGTTATCCGCAAATGTACCCTCAGTACAATTATGCTCCGCAGGTTCAGCAGATTCCACAGCAGCAGATTCCCGCTCAACAGAACGAAAACACAATTAATTGGGTTCAGGGCGTGGAAGGTGCTAAGTCATGGGCGGTCGCCCCAGGTAAAAGCGTAATGCTGATGGACAGTGAAGCAAGCGTGTTTTACATAAAATCATCCGACAACAGCGGTATGCCGATGCCGTTACGGATTTTTGATTATCAGGAACGGATAGTAGATCAGACTCCGAAAAACGAAGTTGCTCCCCGTGCCGCAGTTGATACTTCACAGTTTGTGACATGGGATGCCTTCAACAAGAAACTAAAAGAAATATTTGCACAGCAGAACGGCAACTCACAGAACAATCAAAAGAAGGGGAGAACAAATACTGATGCCTAGTCCGTTATTCAATATGTTTGGTGGGAATTCTAATAATCTCCCCCCTCAGTTCAGCAATATTCAAAATCTCGTTCAGCAGTTGAACAGTTTCAGACAGAGCGTTCAGGGCGACCCGAAACAGCAGGTTCAACAGCTTCTCAATTCTGGGCGCATGACGCAAAGTCAGTACAATCAGCTTTCCCAAATGGCAACACAAATCCAGAAAATGCTTAATAACAAATAAAAACACATTTTCTGTTTTTAAATTTTACGATACTAAACCATTGCGCAAGGTTATGTATAAATACATTTTGAAAGGAGACATTTTATTATGTCTTTAACTGATGGTGGTAACGGTGGTAATGGCCTTATCATGCCGGTCGCTCCCATGTATGCAGGCGGTTCCGTCGGCTCTGGTTTCGGCGGCTTTGGCGGTCAGGATGGATGGTGGATTATCCTCTTGTTCCTTTTCGCACTCGGCGGTTGGGGGAACGGATTCGGCGGTAATGGTGGAGGTGGCGGTATGATGCCGTACATTCTTAACAGCACAACGGATTCCGGTGTACAGAGAGGATTCGATCAGGCTTCCGTCATGACAGGTATCGGAAACGTACAGAACGGCGTTCAGGGACTTTCTACTCAACTTTGTGGCTGTTGCTCCGATATGCAGACTACGGTAAATCAGGGCTTTAATTCCTTGAGTACACAGCTTTGCAATGGATTTGCAGGAGTAAATCAGGGCATTTCCAATGGATTCGCACAGGCTGAAATCGCTGATAACGCAAGACAGATGGCAAACATGCAGACCGCATTTGCAAACCAGACTGCCATGAATCAGGGATTCAACCAGATTGCTTCACAGTTTGCTGATTGCTGTTGTGAAAATCGTCTTGCAAGTGCTCAGTTGCAGAACGTGATTCAGACTGAAAACTGCGCTGACAGAGCTGCTATCTCAGATGGTATCAGGGATATCCTCGTTGCTCAGAACGCAGGCACTCAGCGGATTATCGACCAGCTTTGCGCTGACAAGATCGACGCAAAGAATGAGAAGATCGCAGACCTTGAACGTCAGCTTACAATGGCAAATCTTGCGGCTTCCCAGACAGCTCAGACAGCACGTATTCTTTCCGATAATGCGGCTCAGACGGTTGCGCTTGAACAGTATCTCAACCCGACTCCCGTCCCGGCATACATGGTTCAGAACCCTAATTGCTGTCAGACGAATAACTGCGGTTGCGGCGGCTTCTAACGGGGGTGCAAAATGGCAGAATATTTAACTCGGGATGCGGTAGAGAGCGTTGCACTTAATACTGCTATTCCATTTATTGATTCTATTCCGTGCAATAAAGGGTGTGTATATCATCAGTCCGGCACAGGAATTTTTGTTCTGCGAGGTAAAACCAATAACTGTTTTGCACGTTACGAGGTTGAGTTCACTGGAAATATAGCGATACCGGACGGTGGTGGTGCGGTTTCTCCGATAGCAACGGCAATCGTGGTCTCGGGCGAACAGCGCATCGGAAGCAGAAGCATTACCACTCCTGCCGCAGTAGGTGACTATGGTAACGTAACCAGTCGCGCAACGGTCGATGTTCCCCGTGGGTGCTGTTTCACAGTTTCGGTCGAGTATGTCAGCGGAATAGTTGATGATCCTACGGCAACTCCCACTCCGTTAATCAACGTAATTGACGGAAGTCTCAGTATTACACGGACAGCATGAAAGGGGGTATGTCGTAATGGATAAAAACTATGAAGCAGTAAAAGAAATACTGGAAGACCAGATCAGGGCGATCGTTAAAAAAGGTGACATCTCTCAGCAGGAGCTTGACAATCTTTACAAGGCATCTGCAATCGTGCTTGACTTTGAGACAAAAGAAGCCATGAAGAAAGCCGAAGAACAGAATATGATGCACGGCGGCGAACAGAGTAACAGGGGTTCTTACGGGAATTCGAACCATTATCCGTGGTATATGTATAATCACTCCGGTAACTCTTATGAAAACGGCTACGGTCGTGGAAGAAGTCACAATCGTGGTTCTTATGAAGAGTCTTACGAAGGTGCTTACGATGGTGCGTATGACGGAGCATATGACGGCGCAGAAGAAAATGACGGTTCATATCGCAGAGGACGCAATCAGCGCACAGGCCGTTATATGAGCAGAGAAAACCGTGGTTATAGCCGTGATATGGACAAGGCAAGAATGATCGGCAAACTGGAAGATATGATGGAAGATGCAGCTTCCGAGAAAGAACGAAGAGTCTTAGAACAGTGCGTTGAAAGACTTGAAAAACAGTAACAAAATCGTTTTGAGCGGGGAACATATCGTTCCTCGCTTTTTTGTACGGAGAAATGAGATGAACGATAAGAATTTGCACGTACTATCCAACATCATAGCGGCGGTTGAATCGGGCGGTCAGATTTACAGTGAGAAACGTGATTGGACGGCCTATGCCGGAGCTTATACAAATTCCAAAGAGGAATACACTTGTACGCTCGGACCGTATCAGGCGTATGGGGACGAAGCACAGGAGCTTGTGCAGTATATCCGTGACAATTATCTGAATGTATTCCGTCAGTGCGACATAGATTGTGTTTTAGAAGAAAAACTTGATAAGTTCGCAATGCATGGAGAGTCATGGGTAAGCGCCAGATGGAATCCGAACGGTAAAGAAAAGACCGTTCTTATAAATCTTCTTGCCACTGACGCAGGCCACGAAGCATCTGAGTATGTCTTTCAAAACCGGCTGAACAAGTACATTACCCGGGCAGAAGAGAGCGGAGTAACCAGTATCGAAGGTCAGATGATGTGGTCTGAGGTTCAGCATTTGGGCGGCCTCAGTGCCGTTCAGAGGGTGTTTAAACGTATGTCGGGCGATTACTCATGTGATGCCTGGATGGCTGCACTTAAAAAAGACCAGAGCGATAGTTACTACAAAAATAACGGCGTCGGCTCCGTCAAGTATTGGAGTCGGCATGAAAAATGTGTCGAATTTATCCGGAAATACGCTGATTTATCGGACGGAAACAGCGAGAAAGAAGGTGAAAAAGCTGTGGGAATAACAGTCGAAAGTATTATTTCAAAAGCGCAGTCATACGTCGGGTATCGTGAAAAAGACCACTCTTACGCAAACATGGAAGACTTTTACGACGATGCCGGAGAAGGTAATTACCAGAAATTTCAGATGCTTGCCGGAGCGGGAAACGGCGACAAGTGGTGTCAGTATTTCGTCGATGCCGTAGCGGTTGAAGTGACCGGAAGTATCGCAAAAGCAAAGGAATTTCTCTGCCAGACAAACAGCGGAAACTACATGACGGGCTACACTCCGGAAGGTGCATCCTATTTCAAACAGGCTAAACGATGGTTCACTACTCCGCAGGTCGGGGATGTGGTTTACTTCTATTCTTCCTCAATGGGCAGAATATGCCATGTCGGCTATGTCGAAAAGGTAAATACATCCAACAAAACATTCGGAACGATCGAGGGCAACACGAACAGTGACGGGTTTACCACGAATGGCGGGTGCGTGGCAAGGCATGAATATTCTTACGCTTCCGTGGGAGGCTCCAACAGAGTGAACGGATTCGGAAGACCGCTTTACGGTGAGATCGCAGAGGATGAGAAGCCGGTAGTTATTAAGTTTGCGTTCGGCGAAGTGAAGTACAACAAAAAAGGCGAATTCAGATCTGATGATTACGTATTACAGACAATTCTCAGAGGGCGGGGATTCAAGGGGGCGGACGGCAAGGAGCTGAAGCTTGACGGAATCGCACAGGAGAACACAATGTTCGCTGCACGCGCATACATGGACGCAAGAGCAAATGTTGTCGATCTCGGAGACCGTGACTGTTGGGGCGCAAAGTGTTGGGCTGACGTTTTCGGTCGAAAAACTATTGATTAATTGTACGAGGGAGACGATTGTCTCCCTTATTTTTTTGCCCATTTTCTGTATATTTCCCGTAGGTTTTTCGTAGGTTTTTTTGTCCTTATTTGTCTTGAAAAAGTCATATACTTCCTATAATATATCCTTAAATCGTAACTTTTGGGGACAAATCTGCCATTCTTACTGCCCACCGCCGGCATTTTAATCCCACAAACTTTGGCTTAAATAAGGGAAAGTTGCGGAAATTGTACAGATTCCGTAGGTCTTGCGTAGGTTTCTGATACAGAAATCGTAGGTTTATACGTAGGTTTTTATATAGTTTTTGTACAAGTTGCGTGTAGGTTTCATGCAAGATTTGTGAGCTTATCGTAGGAATATCGTGTTGTTAAAACGAAAGTTTTGTACAAAAATCGTGGTTCATTTATAAAACTATCGTAAAGGTTCTATAAAGATTCTATAAAGATTTACGACAATAAAGTGATGGATTCCATGAGCTTTCTGTCGGCTTCTTCCATGTTTTTTGTAACGTGAAGGTAAACTTGCCTTGTAATTTCCGAGTCTCCGTGTCCTAATCTGCGTGAGATCGTTTCAAGTGGAACGCCCTTTTCGGCCAGCAGGGAAGTGTGTGCGTGTCTTAATGCATGGGGAGTGAGTCGGCGGCCAATGACTTTTTCTGTCGTGTCTCCGAAATACTGACGAAAAGAATTGTAGCGCATATAGGTTCCGTCCGTATGCGGGAAGAAAATATCTGTGTCAACTTTGAGGGATTTCCGGTATTCGAATATCTTCTCGATCACTTCCGCAAGTTCCGGTTGAATATAAACATTCCGTGTCGAGTTATCGGTTTTCGTGTTGTTCACAACGATTCCGCGCTCAACGTAGAATGTCTTTGTGACGCGTATATCGCCCCGTATTCGCGTTTTTGTGTCGTACCCTATGTCATGTATGCCTAACGCTATAAACTCGCCTATACGAAGCCCTGAGAGGCTCAGAAAGGCCGTTACAAGTTTCCAGTGTTCCAGATTCATGGCTTCAAGCACTTTTTTCAGTTCTTCCGTCTCTAAAAACTTCTCTTTCAACTTTTCTTTTGACTCCTTGTTCTTGTATGTCCTGATTCCGGTCAGCCAGGAAATGTCACGGATGTAACCGTTCTGGTTAGCCCATCGTATCATGGCCTTGAACCTTGTCAGCCGTTCATTGATTCTGCCGTTGCTTTCACCGCATTTCCGGAAGCAGTCGTTGACGTAAGCGGCGGTAAGTGATTCTACTAAAACGTCCTCGCCTAAAATTCTGAGACACGCTTTCATCTGCCGGTGATTCCGCATCCATGTGGATTCCCGGATTGACTCGTCATGTTCCTGATCGTCGTTATATCTCGCTATGACTTCCGACAGCGTGTAACCATCGTTCGTGGCAGCATTCTTAGCCAGAATGTCATTGATTTTAGCCGACAGTAAATTCTGTGCGGTCTTGCGTGACTGCGGCGTGTTTCTGTCCATCGTGACGGAGACCGTCTTCATCTGCCTTGTGAGCGGGTCGCGGTATGACTCGAAGAACCGCGTCTTTCCCTTTGGATTGTCCTTGTTTACGGCTTGGCAATACATTATTTTTCCTTTTCCGAAGATTCTTAGGGGATGCATTAAGCTAGAATGGCTGTGTGAGGGGCGTGAAGTATGTTTCCTGCCGTTTTTATACCAAAGAGGTATAAATGTATACCTAAAGCACAAAAACGTCTCTACGGGGCTTCTAGGGGCTTTCACACCTATTTCACGTTTTTGGCGTTTCCGGCATTGGTTTTGACATTGGTTTTGACAGCGGTTCCGACGATTAAGGCCAGATCACATTTACGCCCTGAAAGCCGGAAGAGAGCGGTTTTTCTGCTCGGCAGGTCGGTATAATTATACTCGGAGTATATAATATATATATTATATATAATAGGGTTACTAAAGTATAAGGTTATACTATAGTATTAAAGGTTATAGTATAGCTTATATATACTAAAGTTTAAGCTAATACTAAAGTATAGGTGGTATACTATAGTTTAAGCTAATTATCTAACGATCTATATCAAAGTATATATAAAACCCTCTACCCTTTTATAAAAGGGTAGGGTAGAGGGTTTTCATTACAGTAAAGATTATATTAATATATAGTGTATTACATAAGAGGTAGTAACTATAGGTTATACAGTGTAGTAAAGTATTATGCTGTTATACTGTATTAGGTAGTATAGTATAGTCTTAGAGTATATATTACAGTTCTAGTATATTATAACTTGTAGGTTATTAAAGGATAGGTAGTATACTTCAAGTTATGTAGTTATAGTAAAGGTTTAGTATATATAATATATATAGGGGGTATAGTAAAGTATGTAGTATATATATATTTACTACAGTAGTATAATTATCCTGCTCCCGTCGGATTATTCCATCAACTTTCGGTCCGGAATGTTTCGTGTAGTTTTCGTGCGGAAATCGTACCGGAAATTATACCGCCCAAAGCAGAAAGCGCAGAAACAGGATTGTAATGACGATCAGCAGGATGAATATAATCATCAGTTTAGCCCATGCCGCAACCGCCCGGACAAGCAAGTCTAAAATCTCCCTGAAACTCATTTCCTGGAATCTCCTTTCATTTTCGTTTTAACAGGCCGCATCCTATGCGCTCTGGCTTCAATCTCTTGTACAGACTCCTTCTCAAAGTCGTTGTTGTCAATGTGGTAAACAGCATGTTCATAGGCTTTCCGTTGCCGTTCGGTTGACATTTTGGCATTAATCAGAATCGTGTAAGAACCGTCAGCATTTTCCACGCACATTTCATAGCCCTTTGTGTTCGGAAAATCCACGAGAAACACATTAATATCTTCCCTCATTGTTTCGCCTTTCTCTTTAAAGCAATAGCCATTTTATAAATTGCATCAAGGTCTTCCGGCTCCATATCGCTCTGTATAGCAAGTAGTGCTTTCAGTTGATCGTTATTCTTGATTCGCTGAGCGAGGTCGGATGTTTCAGCGTTTTTATAATACTCATTCTCTTCGTCTTCCCATCCCATCAAACGTGAGACCGGCACTCCTAGCGCATCTGCGACAAGCTGAACCTTATCTGTTGTCAGCTTGGTTTTGTGCTCCAATTTATTAACGGCGCTCCTATGTGCGTAGTTAAGACGCTTGGCAAGTTCATCCTGAGTCATTCCCTGATTTTCTCTTTCCTCACGTATTCTATCGCCAATAGTTTTCATGATGCACCTTCTTTCTGTCAGAATAATTATGATTATTTCTATGATTTTAATATAACATTATTAATGAATGTTGTCAAAATTGGAAATGAAAGTTCAAAAAATTTTAAAAAATATGTTGACAAAAGCGGAAACATGCTTTAAATTATTTGTTGTAGCCAAAACCGGAAACAGAAAGCGAGGTGAGAGAGTGGTAAATACGGACAGGCTATCGGAGTTCATCGAGAAATCCGGCAAAAAGAAAGGTTATCTTGCTGAAAAAGTAGGAATCAGCAGACAGGCGCTAAGAAACAAGATGCTGAACATAACGGAATTTACCAGTACAGAGGTAAACATTTTGTGTTCAGAGCTTGGAATTACGAAGTTGACGGATAAAGAGCAAATTTTTTTTGCCAACGATGTTCCCGATAAAAGGAACACATAAACATAAAAAAGCTCCAACAAGCAGGAGAAATAACTATGGAACTTATGAATCCCAATAACCTTAGACCGCATCCACGGAACAATGAGTTCTTTGACGATATGGATGGTCAAAAATGGAAGGATTTTTTACAGTCCGTTCGCACAAGCGGAATCATTGAACCGATAATCGTCACGCAGGACTTGGTTATCGTTTCTGGCCATCAGAGAGTACGGGCAGCTAAAACGCTCGGCATTATGAAGGTGGCTGTTGAGATGCGGCATTATGAAGACGAAGACAAGGTTCTTCGCGACTTGATTGAAACAAACATCAAGCAACGTGGCGTTGGAAATCCCAATGATACGAAAATGGGCTACTGCGTACTGGAACTTGAGCGCATATACGGGATAAGCCACGGTAATAACCGGTATACCAACAAGAGTGGACATAATGTCAACTCTAAAACACAGGATGAGCTTGCAGAGGAACTGAATGTATCAAAAAGACAGTTGTCCAGATTCAAGAAATTAACCGAACTCGTGCCGGAGCTTCAAGAAGCCGTTCAGACAGGAAAGATAAGTTCAACAAACGCATCTGCGATTCTCGCGAAACTTCCGAAAGAACAGCAAATACAGATCGCAGAGCAGATAATTGGTATGGACGGTAAGGTTTCAAAACAGGAACTTGAAAATCTGAGAACCACGGTCAGTGGATTGCAGGAAGAAAACGCACGGCTCAAAAACAGACAGCCAGAAGTAATCGAGAAGGTTGTAGAGAAGAAGGTTGAAGTCGAATCTGAGTTCACAAAGCGTCGGTTGGAGAACCTTGAAAAAGAAAACAAGAAACTGATTTCCGAACGACAGGAATTCGTTGACAAGTGGAAGAAGTCGGAACAAGAACGCAAAGCACTTGAGGACGAAATGAAAAAGCCGGAGAACGAACGTGCTGAGAAAATCAAGACAAGCGCATTGTTCTTCTGTGCAGGCGTTTCAAATTTCATCGAGAAGTACGGCGGTTATGTGTGGCTTGCGGATTCGCTTAACGAAATGGAAAAGTCGGAGCGTGACGGTTATCTCAAAGCGGTCAACGCACTTGAGGGATGGGTTTATCAGATGAAACAGAACATGAAAGGATAACGAATGAGTTACGATTTATCGAACGGAGATAAGAATTTCTCCATGCAGGACTTGGTAAACATAGTAGGGCAGAACGCATTGCAGATGCAGACGGTTATCTCAACCGTACAGTCAACCGCAAAAGAAGTCAAAAAGATTTCTGACGATTTCGATGATTTCAAAGCGGAAACAAGGGCGAACATAAAAGACATAAAAGAAAACGGCGAGATAGAAACAGAAGACGTTGACCTTATCAAAAACCTTGTTCACAGAAAAGTCATTGAGGTTCTTGGACTTCCGTTGGATGTTCCGCGCCGCAAATGGACAAGCGAACAGTTAGCTTATTACAAACTTTATTCCGGTGCTGTTTACGGTGCTTGTTACAGAGAAGTTCGCGCAAAAGGGCATCTTGCCGGAAAGACGCCGAAGACACGGGCAAAGAACCTAAAGGACGCCATTAAAGATGTTGAAAGTTGGTATCCTGCTTACGGGCTTGAAACGCTAAAACTGAAAGCGGAAAAGGATCGCGCCGCAAGAATCGAAAAAGAGCGTTTGGCAAATATGAAAGCAGACCAGATGGCACTCGCAAGAGTCGGCAAAGCGTAATTGCTTCTGAGAGGTAATCCGATGAAAGAGATCAAAACGACAACAAACATAGCGGAAGATGTTGTAAAAGGCTATAAAGTGTTCAATCCGGATTGGACTTGCTTGGGCTTTAAGTATGAAGTTGGCAGCACATATCTTTTGGCAGACGCGCCGAAGCTGTGCACGAGAGGATACCATTTTTGCAGGAAGTTGGCTGACTGTTTCAATTACTACCCGTTTAACCCGGACAACAAAGTCGCCGAGATCGAAGCAAGGGGCGATATAGACGGAAATCCGGAGACGGATGACAAGTGTTGCACAAATAACATAACGATCGTCCGTGAATTGACATGGGGAGAAGTTCTGGAATTGTGCAACATTGGAAAGGGGAATTCAGGCTCTGGGAATTCAGGCTCTGGGAATTCAGGCTCTGGGAATTCAGGCTCTTGGAATTCAGGCGATAGGAATTCAGGCTCTTGGAATTCAGG
>ERZ809472.28-NODE-28-length-37990-cov-11.144326_pt1 | contig 37990 bp, 27 predicted proteins | sample MGYA00521274_ERZ809472 | MGnify/ENA primary metagenome ERZ809472 (study PRJEB31581, sample SAMEA3312791) | metagenome | study: EMG produced TPA metagenomics assembly of the PRJEB8939 data set (Metagenomic analyses of Rumen microbiomes reveals... | reverse complement strand
GCTAGTCCAAAGTTTGCATCACATCCGTAGATAGCTGCCTTTGAAAGGCTTGAACTAATGATGGAACGTGATAAAGTCTTTATTTCTTCTTTTGCTTCTTTCTCAATTTGTTTTTCCATCTTTCTGTTTTCACGCGCTATCTGTTTGTTTGACTTTTCCACTGTTCCGTCGAGTGTTACCTCAGTTGTAGTGTTTGTAATGATAGGTGTATGGGTCAATATTTCTAGAGTCAATATGTCTGTTGTAATCTGTGTAAGTAAGCTTTGATAAGTATTCACAGCTCCCTGACCTTGCAATCCTGTGAAGGCATAGTTTTCTATTTCCATGTTTCCATGATGGAATTCTAATTCATTGAGAGCCTCGGCACCCTGGTAAGCTGCAGCATTCTCACCAGCGGTCTTCAGTTTTGTCAGGTCGTTAGTGATTTTTACGTAGAGTGTTGCTATCTGCAATTTCAACTGGTCGTATGCCGCGTCTTTCTGAATTTGTGCGGCTTCTACTTGTAGCCGTTTGCGTTTCACGGAGTGTGTCAGATCAAGTAAGTCCTCCAAGGGCACATTTACGTTTACACCCACATTCCAGTAATTTTGCTTTTGTCCCTGGTGCTGCTGGAGTGCCATGAGAATTTCGCTGCCGTTCATACTCCATACGTCAGTCTTGCCGTAGCTGTAGCCCGCATGGCCGTTGATGTAGGAAAAGATGTGCTTTTTCTGTTTTACTACCTCAGCCTCGGCAATCTCCTGCTGTTTGGCCGCTTGGAGTATTGTCGGGGTTGACTTGGCATTTTCAAAGAGTACTGCCAGTGGAGGCAACTTAAAGGTGGAGAAGTTGATGTCCATCTCTTTACTGGAGTCAAAGAATCCGGCACTGATACCGCTGTCGTCAGCGGTTTGTGCCTGCATTTGGTTCATGGTGGCTATAAAAGCCATTGCGATTAGTGTTTTCTTTATCATCGTCTTAATGGTTTTTCTGTTGTCCTATTAAGTTATTCTGACTTATTTCCTTTATACGTTTTCTTTCTGTATGAATGCAGTAAGCGTCTTGAATATTATCTTCATGTCAAGCATGAAACTATATGTCTGTCCGTACTTTATGTCGAGCATCTTGCGCTCTTCGGCACTCATGTTTCCACCTTTTCCACGTTCTTCCACCTGCCAAAGTCCTGTTAGTCCGGCAGGTGCCATGAAACGGTCTATACTGTTGTCGATTGTCAGTTTTTCGGCCTCATAAAGCGGCAGCGGGCGGTTGCCTACGATGGACATATCACCTTTTAATATATTAATAAGTTGTGGCAGCTCGTCTATACTGTATTTGCGTATGAAGCGCCCCACCTTTGTTACTCTCGGATCATTTTCTATTTTGACGAAAGCATTGTTTATTTCGTCCTCCTTCTGATGATTGAAGTCGGTCTCTGATACTACATAGTCATCTCCGATAAGCATCACTTCCTCGTCACTGATAAGCATTTCCGATTCAATGCCGTTGTCGGCCATCTCATGTTCTGCTTCCTCACCCAACGGCGAAGTCTTGACGCTTTTTTGTTCTTTGCCCTTCTGAGCGGCGTATTGGTTCTCCAACTTGCTCAGCTCCTTGAGCCTTTTCTCCGCATTTGTATACATGGAGCGGAACTTCAGGAAATCGAAAATCTTATAGTTCGTACCTACGCGCTTTGACTTGAAGAGTGCTGGTCCTGGACTTTCCAGTTTAATGGCGATTGCAGTGAGCAACATGATTGGTGAAAGCACTATTAGCGCCAACAGGGAGAATGAAACATCAAACGTGCGCTTCCAGAGAGGAATCTGAAAGCGCAGTATCCGTTTCTTCGATACTTTTGAGTCGAAGAGAATGTTCTCACGGTCGCTGATAAACTGTAGTTTCTTGTCAAGTACCGTCACCGACGAGTGTACATCGAGTGTATCATTGATGCCGCACTGTTGGTACACCTTACGTTCGGCAAAGGAGAAATGTGGGGTGAGTAATATGATGTAGATGTCTTTGTTGGATTGACGCAGGTAGGTGATGGCTGTGATGTCCTCCGTCTGAACGCTTTTTTCCACGAACACAATAAAATGGTCACTGCTTGTGTGTGGCTTGCACATAGCAGCAGCTTCCATATAACTTTTCGTGAAATTGACTTGTCGTCCAGGCAAATATTTCAGCCGTTCTACAGTCTGAGGATTGTTACCCAAATAAATGACACCTATCATAGGGACTCATACTAATTCGGAAGGATCTTTTTTACCCTGATTTTCAGCTCCATGGGGTTGAAAGGTTTCACGATATAGTCTTCGGCACCAATCTCCAGAAGGCGTATGCGCTCACTGGTGCTGTCCTCACTGGAGAGCATGATGACGGGTATGTGGCGGAATAGCTCGTTCTGCTTAATCCACTCCAAAAAATCATCACCACGCATACCGGGCATACGGATGTCAGAAATGATGAGGTCGGGTGTATTACCAGCTTGAAGCCACTTCACGCCCTGAAGTCCGTCAGGAAGCCACTGGACGTCATAGTCACTCATGAGGTAGATGGAGAGTACTTTTGCTATCGTCTCCTTGTCATCAAGTATTAAAATCTTTTTTTTCATGTATGTAAAGTGTGAAACTATCCTTGATTATTCGTGATAAATCGCTAACACCGTGCAAAGGTAGGAAAAATATTTTGATTGGAACAAAAAATGTTTAAAAAAAAGTGTTATTTTTTTCAATTGCCTTCAAAAATCTTCTGCCAACGTTGCATGATGCGCTCTTCGCGATAGCGTTCGGCGCTGGCTATACCCTTTCTTCCCATTTCCCTACGTATGTCCTCATGCTCTATCAGGTAACAGATGGCATCGGCCATTTTCTCTATGTTACCATCCTCAATGAGGATGCCGTCTTCGCCGTCGGTGATGATGTCGCGTGGGCCGCAGTGGAAGGAAAAAGCCACGGGTGGTACTCCTGTGGCCATAGCCTCGGCGATGACAAGTCCGAAACCCTCGTGATAAGAAGTTATGACGAATATCGAACTTTCGGCATACTTTGCAAAGATGTCTTGCACAGGCCCATTGCAGTGTACGTTGCTGGCCAGTCCCATACTGTTGGCTATTTTCTGGTAGTTTTCGCGTTCGCCTGCTCCATAGATATTCAGTTGCCAGTCGCTATGAAGAGCTGTCACCAGTTGCCACACTTGGAACAGACGCTCGTAGCCTTTTTCGGACGAGTAACGCCCAGCTGCAATTACTGTCTTGTGTGTGCAGTCGGAGTGAATGGTTGGAAAACGGCTGATGGGGTTCGGAATCACCTCGATGTTGGTGAATCCCTTCCAGTTAATCTTGTCCTCCTCTGTAAGGATAATGCACTTGTCGAGTCGTCGTATCTGACGATCCATCTGGCCATGCCAGAGGCGTGTCACAGTCCTGTTTACAAAAGCAGGCAGGAATGGTTTGTTGAATTGTCGGTAATTTGCCTTTGTAAAGTGTATCTCGCCAATCTTGCGGCTGCCATCGGCTATGTCGTTGATGAAGTTGATTTCACGTCGCAGAATTGATACGGTCACATCTGGGCGAAGTTCCATCAGATAGTCGGTGAACAATCGGCGGTAGCGTCGCTGTTTCTTCATGAATGCCACTACTTTCTTGTGTATGGGCATTGTGTTGAGTTCTTCGAAGTTGATATCGAAGTTGACATATTTAACTTTCTGTGACAGTGGGAAATAAAAAGGCATTCCAGCATTCTCTGTTAGGACAGCATGTACTTCAAAGTCGGTATGTTCAGCCAGATAGTTCACCTTCTGGCTGATTACCCTGCTCATTCCGTTGGGATAGGTCAGGTCGCCCATCACGTATACGATTTTCTTGCCCATGCTTTTCTCACAGTGTAACTTGTTCTATCACCTTTTGCATCTGCTCTTTCCACGATAAGTGTGTGACACTCTTGCGGATATCACTCGCAGGTATGTTGAATTTGCTCATGAAGTCGATGATATGTCCAATGTCGATAGCCGACTCGTCGGGCGCAGCCTTCAGTACGTAGGGCTGATGGTCGAAGTCGGAATCACATTCCGAGTAGATAAAGGGGATGCCGCGGCAAGCATATTCACGGTTCTTCAGCGTTTTGATATGTGTGATGCCGCTACGGTGGCGTCCCAGACTACCGATGGCGAATGTACATTGACTGAACACTTCGTCGAGTGCCTTGCCAAAAAGCTGGCCGTGGAACTGCACGTATTGGCCGATGTCATACTGCTCAATGAGCGGCGCAAAGCCTGGTGCCATGCGTGTTCCTTGCATCTCGGCATCGGCCACATGGCCCACTATGTGAAAGAACACCTGTACCTCGGTGCCTTTTCTTTTCTTGTAGTATTCCCCTATTCCTTTAATCACGCGGTCAAAGCCGTGCCAAGGGTGTACCTCGGCCACTCCTATCAGGTGCAGACATCCTTCCACGGGTTTCGGATGGAGCAGGGGAATAGAATCCATGTCAATGCCGTTGCTGATGTTGATGGTGCGTTGTCCGAAGATGCTTTTCTCGTCCGAGAAGGTTACAATAGCATTGAACTGCGCAGCCAGCTGCCATCGGAAAATTTTGTCGACAAAAAGCCCCATACGGTGTTTTAATGGCAACGAGGCAAACTCACCGTCGTATGGGTAGGTGGGGATTTCCATCACCAATTGGATTCCAGCCTGTCGCAGACGCTTGAACAGCCTCACCAATGGCGGCGAGGCGTTCATGAAACTGCGGGCATAGACCAGTTCAATACCATTGGCCATACAGTAGTCGTATATACAACCGTAGCTAAAACGTTGCTTGAATGCCGCCAATTTACCATGTCCAAAATTGGCTATTACTTGGTCGTTGACATAACGGCAACGACTGCCATCGTCGGCATAGCTATAGTGGCAGACGGACACCTCGTGACCGTTCTCGCGCAGACCTTTTATCTGGGCCAGCATCTTCTTACTGATGCCGCTGGCATTTTCAAAACCATGATAGGTCAGAAAGAGTGTATTCACTGTCTTTTTGCCGCTTTTGATGATTGTTATGTCGTAACAGCGTGCAAAGGTACGTAAAATATAGTAATAAGCCAAATTTATATTTGAAATTTTTTAGGGAATTGTTTTTCTCGTTCGTTATATGTATAGCGTTACTTAATAGTTAAATTGTTAACTTAAACTGGAAAAACATGTCAAAAAGACTTCTTTTAGGTTTCGATGTCGGCAGCTCGTCTGTCAAGGCATCATTGGTAAGTGCCGATAGTGGCAAGTGTGTGGCTTCAGCTTTCTTCCCTGATAAGGAGGCTCCCATCAAGGCTGTCAAGGCTGGATGGGCAGAGCAGGAACCCGACTCATGGTGGCAGTATGCCAAGCAAGCACTGCAGAAAATCATGGCAGAGGCTGGTGCCGTGGCCGACGATGTGTTGGCAATAGGTATTTCGTATCAGATGCATGGTCTGGTGTGTGTCGACCGTAATCTTAAGGTGTTACGCCCTGCTATTATCTGGTGCGACTCACGTGCTGTGCCTTATGGTGATCGCGCACTGCGTGAGTTGGGCGAGGAACAGTGCCTTTCTCATTTGCTTAATTCGCCAGGAAACTTCACGGCTGCAAAGCTTGCATGGGTGAAGGAGAATGAGCCGGAACTATACAATAATATATATAAGGTGATGCTACCTGGTGACTATCTGGCCATGCGGTTGAGTGGCGAGGTGAACACCACCGTCAGCGGACTTTCTGAGGGTATGTTTTGGGACTTCAAGGAGAACAGTGTGGCCAAGTTCCTGCTGGACTACTACGGATTCTCCAGCGATGTCATTGCCGACATCGTTCCTACGTTCTCTGAGCAGTGCCGTGTGTCGGCCAGTGCTGCCGCAGAACTGGGTCTGAAGGAGGGAACGCCCATTACGTATCGTGGTGGTGACCAGCCAAATAACGCCCTTTCGCTCAATGTTTTCGAACCTGGTGAGATAGCTGCTACTGCTGGCACCAGTGGTGTGGTCTATGGTGTGCTTGGTAATGTGGCTTACGACCCGAAGAGCCGTGTGAATACTTTTGCACATGTGAATCATGAGGCCGACAAGACCCGTCTTGGGGTGCTCCTCTGTATTAACGGTACGGGCATTCTCAATGCCTGGATGCATCGTAACGTAACGTTCGACATGGGGTATGCCGAGATGAACGACCTGGCAGCACAAGCTCCAATCGGTAGTGACGGGGTCTGCATCATGCCATTTGGTAATGGTGCAGAGCGTGTGTTGCAGAACAAGGAGCCAGGATGCAGCATTCATGGACTGAATTTCAACAAGCACAGCAGGGCCCATCTTGTGCGTGCCGCCCAGGAGGGCATCGTGTTCTCCTTCTGTTATGGTATGGAGATTATGAGCCAGATGGGTATGGATATCCGCAAGATACATGCAGGAAAGGCCAACATGTTCCTCTCACCCTTGTTCCGCGACACGTTGGCAGGCGTCAGCGGCGCTACCATCGAACTGTATGAGACCGATGGTTCTGTGGGAGCTGCCAAGGGTGCAGGTATTGGTGCCGGTATCTATAAAGACCATAATGAGGCCTTCGCTTCCTTGGAGCGTCTGATGATGATTGAGCCTGACACTGCTCGTCGTGGGGAGTATCAGGCTGCATACGAAGCATGGAAAAAGGAGTTGAATAACGTGCTTTAAGTGGCAAAATAGGCCTTTATGAATAATACAGAAAACAAAATGAAACATTTGTGAGTCCTGAATTCATGATTATTTCTTAATTTTGCCGCCACTTTTAATTTAATAATAAGAACCGTTTTTATTTTTTATCAAAACAATCCAAATGGCTAAAGAGTATTTCGCCTTTACAGGCAAGATTCCCTTCGAGGGAAAAGAGAGTAAGAATGTGATGGCTTTCCACTATTATGAGCCCGAGAAGGTCGTGATGGGAAAGAAGATGAAAGACTGGCTGAAGTTCGCAATGGCATGGTGGCATACACTGGGACAGGCAAGTGCCGACCCGTTTGGCGGACAGACCCGCACCTACGAGTGGGACAAGGCTACTGACGCCGTTCAGCGTGCCAAGGACAAGATGGATGCCGGCTTCGAGATTATGGACAAATTGGGCATCGAGTACTTCTGCTTCCACGATGTGGACCTCGTTGAAGAGGGCGCTACCGTTGAGGAGTACGAGGCTCGCATGAAGGCTATCACCGACTACGCTTTGGAGAAGATGAAGCAGTATCCCAACATCAAGAACCTCTGGGGTACAGCCAACGTGTTCAGCAACAAGCGCTATATGAATGGTGCTTCCACCAATCCCGACTTCGACGTTGTGGCCCGTGCCATCGTTCAGATTAAGAACGCCATCGACGCCACCATCAAGCTCGGCGGTCAGAACTATGTGTTCTGGGGCGGACGTGAGGGCTACATGAGCCTGCTCAACACCGACCAGAAGCGCGAGAAGGAGCACATGGCCACTATGCTCACGATGGCCCGCGACTATGCCCGCAGCAAGGGATTCAAGGGCACGTTCCTCATTGAGCCGAAGCCTATGGAGCCTTCCAAGCACCAGTATGACGTCGACACCGAGACCGTTTGCGGCTTCCTCCGCGCTCACGGTCTGGACAAGGACTTCAAGGTGAACATCGAGGTGAACCACGCAACACTGGCTGGCCACACCTTCGAGCACGAGCTGGCTTGCGCTGTTGACAACGGCATGTTGGGCAGCATCGATGCCAATCGTGGCGACGTGCAGAACGGCTGGGATACCGACCAGTTCCCCATCGACAACTACGAACTGACTCAGGCTATGCTGGAGATTATCCGCAATGGTGGCCTCGGCAACGGCGGCACCAACTTCGACGCTAAGATTCGTCGTAACAGCACCGACCTTGAGGATCTCTTCATTGCTCACATCAGTGGTATGGATGCTATGGCTCGCGCTCTGCTCAATGCTGCTGACATTCTGGAGAACAGCGAACTGCCCGCCATGAAGAAGGCTCGTTACGCCAGCTTCGATGCAGGCATCGGCAAGGACTTCGAGGACGGCAAGCTCACCCTCGAGCAGGCCTACGAGTATGGTAAGAAGGTCGAAGAGCCCAAGCAGTCCAGCGGTAAGCAGGAAAAGTATGAGACTATCGTGGCTCTCTATGCTAAGTAAGTCTGGCTTTTCATCAACATTAAAAAGGATGCCCTCTTTGGTAAGTGGGCATCCTTTGCTTATTGCGCACCTCTCGATGTTTGGTGCATGTGCGTTCTGGGGACTGATGGCTCCACTTGGCAAGGATGCGATGACCCACGGCATCGACGGATTGACAATGGTGTCGTTCCGCGTATTAGGCGGCTGTCTGCTGTTCTGGCTCACATCGTTGTTTGTTAAGAAAGAGGATGTGCCGCTTCGCGATAAACTTATGTTTATAGGTGCAGCGGTTTTCGGGCTTGTCACCAACCAGTGCTGCTACACCATTGGCCTGTCCATCACGTCGCCCATCAATGCGTCTATAGTTACCACGTCGATGCCTATCTTCGCCATGATTCTGGCAGCAGTCATCCTGAAAGAACCCATTACAGGAAAGAAGGCGTTGGGCGTGCTGATGGGTTGTAGTGGGGCGTTAATACTGATACTCACCTCGGCGGCACACAGCAGCGACAAGGTGGGTGACATACGCGGTGACTTACTCTGTCTGGGGGCACAGTTCTCTTTCGCCCTCTATCTGTCGCTGTTTAATCCCCTTATTCGCCGATACTCGGTGTTCACTATTAACAAGTGGATGTTTCTCTGGGCCACGCTGATGGTCATTCCCTTTACTGCCAGCCACGTCTATGATACGGTTAGCCAGCCCATTGCCACGAAAACATGGCTTGAAGCTGGTTATGTGGTTTTCTTCGGAACCTACGTGGGTTATATCCTGACGATGATTGGACAGAAATCATTAAGGCCTACGGTGGTCTCGGTCTATAATTACGTCCAGCCCATCGTTTCGGTTGTCGTCTCAGTACTTGCTGGTATCGGCATCCTGAAGCCATCACATGCCCTTGCCGTCATTCTTGTGTTCAGTGGCGTCTGGTTGGTTACTAAATCGAGAAGTAAGGCCGATGCGAAGCCATTGCCACCTTCATCAGCAGAATACGGCCCAGTCAAGAAAGAACTCAAAGGTGACGTGTCATAAACGTCATTTTCTCTTATGTTTTTCCCGAATTGACGATTTATTGTTAAACATTTGAATTAGAAAAGACCTAAAATGAAGAATTTTGTTACAACTACCTTGGCAATTCTAATAACTACACTAACTGTACAGGCAAACCCTATAACCCGTGCTGAGGCTCGGCATGTGGCTCAAAGTCTTGTGGGTATCAATGATACATCATCAGATGACGGAACCCCACTATCCCCGTATTACATTTTTTCGCGTGGTGCCGGACAGGGTTTCGTCATTGTATCAGGCGATGACAGCACAGCTCCTATTTTGGGTTACACGGAGCAAGGCGATTTCGACTTCGACGCACTGCCTCCGCAGCTACAGTCAATGCTTTCGCTGTGGCACGAGCGTCTCGGTCAGGTACAGCAGAGGCCACAGAGTCAGACACAACGCTTGAGTGCCCCACGTCGTGCTTTGGCGGAATTCAAGAAAGGGTGGACAAACGTTGCACCGCTTATCAAGACTCATTGGCACCAGTCAACACCTTACAACAACCTTGCCCCCATCAAGCAAGGAGTTGGCCGCTGTATGTCGGGCTGCGTAGCCACAGCAGGATCGCAAGTGACTTATTACTTCCACAAGGACAATCCTTCAGAGCTGGCTTATAGTACTCCCACATACAGTTATGGGACACCCATCACAGTCTCGTTACCCAAAGGCACGCCTATTGAATGGAATCTGATGAAGCTCAGTGGTACGGGAACGGCCAAGCAGGACAGTGCTGTGGCAAAACTGATGTACGCTCTCGGCACGTCGGCCTGGCTCACTTATGGCGACGGTGACGGTCTGGCTACCAGCGGACACAATAATAATATGGCAGAGGCTATGAAGGGACAATTCCGCCTGAACTATAGCTATAAATTAAAAACGGAGTACAGCCAGCAGAAATGGGAAGAGCTTATCTACGAGAACCTTTCGACGCGACGCCCGATGCTCTACTCCGGCGCTCATCCTACAGACGGCGGCCACTCGGTGGTGCTCGATGGCTATCAGGCATCAACGGGCCTCTATCACTTCAACTTCGGATGGGGAGGTCAGGGTGACGGATACTATACCGTCGATGATGCTACGGGTATGAACGGTTTCAACACTTACCAAGACCTTGTTTTCAATATTACGCCGCAGGTGCAGAACCTATCGGGAGCCGTTAACACCAGTAATCTTTTCCATAAGGCTACCTCGAATCTGGAGGTGACCGTTCAGAACAACGGAACCCTTGACTATCAAGGCATTTATATTTATATGAATAAAAAGAATGCTATTTCTGGAGCTGCCGTAGCCACCGACCTCAAGACGGTCATCGAGACTGGTAAAAGCGTAACGCTGACCATTCCCATCAATACAACGCAGAAGGACTCTGCCTACGTGATACTCTGCGACAAGAGCCGCAACATACTGGCTTCCCAGATGGTACGGATAACGTCGACGGTGGCTGATATGCACCTAAACGCCATCAATGTAGATGCCGGTTCGGAGATTACCTCTGTTGACGGCTATGACTTCCGCCACGTTAATAACACCACGGCAACGGTAACTGTTATGCTGACCAACGGCACGAATGGAACATATTGCCAGCCAAATATGCAGTGTTACCTGCAGCAGTATAACACGGAGAAAAAGGAGTGGACAAACGTCACGAGTGTCATTCAGAACACTTATACCTTCAATCAGGGGCAGACACGTCCTGTAGATTTCGTTTTTACCGGTCTCAAGGCCGGCACCTGCTATCGTGCCTACATGAACAACAAGGCTGTGGCATCGTCGCAGTCTGACATTCAGATTGACACAGATCAGGAGTATGTATTCTTCACTATCCGGGAGGCCGACCTTGACGTGGTGGCTGACGGGCGCAATGCCAAAGTGACGGGCCACTGGAATGCAACCCTCTTCTCTAATAAGGCCACCGATGCCTACGTCTGTTCCTACGATATTTCAGAACTCGCAGGACTTAACGTCAAGCCTGTGGCTGCCAATCCCAATGCCGTATTCTACACCACATCTGAGAACAGTAGTCTGGCCGATATCGAGAATGTTGTTGTGGGAGACGTTTGCGAGAGACTTGTAGTTCAGACTGGGGTAGACTTTAAGCCGATGCGGTCTTTCACTGCCCATCAGGCTAATCTGGTACTGACCGATGCAGAGCCCGACAAGTGGCACGGCGCGCTCATACCCTTTGCCGTCGATGTGCCCTACGGCATGCAGGTGAAACAAGCCTCGGAGTACGTCAACAGTAGTTCTGCCACCATCAATCATGAGGCGACTCGTCACGTCGAGGCGATGAGCGTGGCCACCTATCTTACCAGCCGCACTGGACTGAACACCTTAACGGCTACCGACGCAGCCATAGCAACCGACACCACGACGACGCTGTTCGACGGCGTGCTCAAAGCCTACACCGTGAATACGCCCTTGGAGCCTCAGTCGTTGGTTTTGGGAGAGTACCTCAGTTCGCTCTATTATATAGCTCCGCCTTCAGACCAGACCACCCTTGATGCCTTCCAGCCCGTCGTTGTGGGTATTACGGCAAAACGTGTTCGCACAACGTCGGAGACACTTGTCGACGGCTATTACCGTTCACTTGCCATCACCATCAACAAGGCTTTCGATACGTTGGCAGACTATCCCTCGGCACGTCGCTCTGCCGTGATGGCCTTGCAGACGGAGATCGCCATTGCCCAGGACATGCTGACTTACCGTACCCATCAGGAAGCCACTGATGTTAAAGACGAGAACGCGATTCTGGACAAAGCTGTCAAGGCTTTCGTAGAAGCCGTTGCATCTGGGGCTATCAATGGTGACGTCAATGACGACGGAATCGTGGATGTGGCCGATATTGCTGCCATTATTGACGTGATGTCTGGCGATAACGCGATTGCCGACTCCGCCGACGTGAACGGCGACGGAACGGTCGACGTGGCCGACATTGCTGCCGTTATCGATATTATGGCAGGAGAATAACCGAATCCTCCATTAACAATTATGGCAGTTGGAGGCGAAGACCCAGTTGCAACTTGAAGCTTGTGGGCTTATCCTTGAAGAAATTCTGAACGGGACTGCCGTTGTTGAAATAGTGGTTGATGCCTGGTTCGGCATAGAGTGCAAGTCTGGGTGGTGTAAAGCCGCTCAGACTTGTTTTTGATTTTCCCAAGGGAAGGGTATATTGTAATCCCAAGCCGGCACTGGCCGACCATTGCATACGGTCTCGGTCTATATGGCTTTCTACGCCTTCGGTGCTCTGTCGGGCGGCAACGTTCCAGTCGGCTTGCATGCCTGCGGCGACGTATGCCTTGAAGGATCCCTGCCTCTTGTCAGACGTTGACGACCGACCTCCCTGCCACAGGCAGTAGTTCAGGGAGAGGGGAATGCCGACGTAGTGGAGCGTCTGTTCTTGGCTGATTTGCTGGCTGTGAATGATTTGGGTGAAGTCTGAGCGCAGCTTCGTATAGACTACACCCGACGTAAGCGACAGGCGATTGGTGAGTGGATAGTCTATGGTTAGGCCGAAGGCTACGGGCTGACGGTGGTGCTGGCGCTCTTCGTAGCCGGAGAGGAAGATTGGATATTGCAAATCTTCATCATCGGACAAGAAAGCATTTCCTAAAGACTGGCGGCTGGCGGCTGGCATGTTGGCTTCGTCAAAGGTGTTGGTATAGTTCCTTGCAAGGGCTTCGGCCATGAAAACCGAGTTGCTGTTGTTCTTTGTGCCGAGGCTGTTCATGGCGTAGAGATTAAGGGAGATACGCTTTTCAGATGCTTTTGGCGCAGTGTATTCTGAAGGACTGGAAAGATTGGAGTCAAGGGTGGATTTTTTTTCCATAGCTGATACCGAAGGGGTGGAAGAATTTTCTTTCACCTCTTCTGGTCTGACGTCAGCGGGGGCCTTTTCAGGGAGTTCTTCCTTGCCTGTAGCCTCTTCGGCCCTCAGGAGCGTTTCTTTCTGAGCTTCTGCGATTAACGGTTCCTTCCGCTCTTTCTTCATCGGCTTCTGTTGTATCGGTTCTTTTTCTGTCAAAGGTTCCTCCGTCTGTATCGTCATCGGTTCCTGCTGCTTTTCCGTCAGCATGTTTTCGGAATAGACAGACTCGAATTCTTCACTTTGCTCCACATTATTATTATATAGTATTAAGCTGCCACCCCCGAGCATGGCGGCGACGGCAGCTGCGGCTGCCCATCGACGCAGGGGCACGAATCGGGTAGGGGCTTTCTTCACGACGGGCGAAACGGTCTGCTGCTCCAGTGCTGCCTCGATGTCGTCCCACAGCCCTTCAGGTGCAGGCGTCTTGTAGTCCGCCAGCTTGTCGTGCAGCTGTTGTGTCCACTTGTCCTTTTTCATGTCCTTTGCTTGTTTTGGTGTTCGGAAATCATTTTTGCCAGCATCCGTTTCGCCCTGAAGAATATCGACGACGACGTGTTTTCCTTGATGCCCAGCTGGCGGGCTATCTCCCTGTGTGAGCATTGCTCGAATACGAGGAGGTTGAGCACTGTACGGTAGTTTGTCGGCAGCCGTCCTATCATCTCCATGAGCACGTCGGGCGGCAGGTCGCCGATGTCTGGTTCCTCGTCCTCCCCGTCGTCAGGCAGTTCGGGCAGCGTTTCGGCCTGTATGAAGCGGTTGCTTGCCCTGAGGTGGTCGATGGCCTTGTTGCTCACTATCCTGGCCACCCATGCTTTCAGCGACCCCTCGCCTCGATATTCAAACTGTCCGATGGTGGTAATGATTTTCAAGAAGCTTTCCTGCAATACGTCACGCACCTCGTCGCGCCCAGGCACATACCTCAGCCCTACGGCCATTGCATAGTCCGAGTAGCGGTCGTAGAGTCGGCGCATGGCCGCTCTTTCGCCGTTGCGTATCGCGTCAAGCAGTTGCCTCTCTGTCTCCACCGCTTAGTCTAATCTCCTCTTCGTGTTATAATACAGTGTGAAGGCGATAGGCATTTTCACCACACGCTGTTGGCCTGTATTCCTGTCGGTTACGCGGATGGCGTCTATGGGAATGGCCAGCGTCCACTGTCCTGAAGTCTGTTGCATCACGGCGCTGGCGTTCTCTTTAGAGAGCAGGCTCACGTTACACGGCGCGCCTCCGATGACAGCCCCAAACGAACTGCTGCAGAACATCAGCTGCCCGTCGCTGCCCTCTGTCTTTGGCGAGTCAAACATCAGGTAGATGGAGTTATCGCTGTAGCCCTGTTCCGTCAGTGTTATCTCTGTTGGCTTGTGGTCTGGCTGGGCCTTCGTGCTGGCCTCTTCGTTGGTCAGCAGCAGTCTGAGCAGGTAGCCCTCAGGCAGATGTACTCGCACTTTGTCTCCCATCACCATGCGTGCCGTGTCTACCACCTGCTTGTTCACGGACCATTCACCCTCAAAGGTGCTATTGATAATCATGGAATTGTCTGCATGTGGTCTTAAGTCAACGTATTCTTCATCACTGACACTGCAGCCCACCATCATACCTGTCACGCAAACGAGCAATGACGGCAGTAACATTTTCATAACCTTCTTATTCATACCTGTGTATTTTTTTCTATTAAACGGGAAATAACTGAAATCTTGCACATCGAAAAGCACTTTTTTTATGCGGCACTTGCAATTAACACTTTTTACGCTTTTCTGGTGCAGGATTTCCGTTCTTTCTTCGTTAGATTGGCAAAACCACTCATAATTTTGAAAAATAAACCACAGAACATTATAAAAGAAACAGCACTTTACTTTTTACCTTTAATTCTATATGTCAGAGAAAGAACGGCTTTTTCCCATAGAAAGAACTACTTTTTCTCATAGAAAAGACTACCCTTTCTCATAGAAAGAACGGCTTTATCTCAAAGAGCACAAATTAAAACAATAATATTAAAACGAACGATTATGAAAAAGAATTTTATGTATTTCTCCCTGGCCGCCATGAGTTTGCTGGCCGTAGGTTGCAGTGTTGCTGGTGACGGCGAAGAAGCCATTTATGGCTTATCCGTAACGGGTCTTGAAAACCGTGTGTCGGAACTTCCTAATAGTGGCGACAAGTTCGGCGAGTTTGCCGACAATCCTTTCGTGAATACTTCGTTACAGCCCACGTCGACCTTCTCCGTCGATGCCGATGGTGCCTCGTATGCCATCGTTCGCCGTTACCTCAATAGCGGTTACGATGTCTATCCTTCGAGCGTGCGCATTGAGGAGATGCTTAACTATTTTACTTTCGACTATGCCTCGCCTTCCGACGGCAACACTGTAGCCATCAATGCTGAAGTAGGCGAGTGCCCGTGGAACCCTCAGCACCACCTGTTGCGACTTGGCATCAAGGGTAAGGAACTGACCAAGGCCGAGACACCTCGTGCCAATTTCGTGTTCCTCATAGATGTCTCAGGTTCCATGTGTAGCAGTGACAAGCTCGACTTGCTGAAGTCGGGCCTAGAGATGATGGTCTACCAGATGAATCCTGACGACCGTATCTCGATTATCACCTATTCCGGCGAGGTGGAGAAGCTGTTGGAGTCGACTCCTGTGCGTGAGGCTACCAGGATCGTGAGGGCCATCAGCCAGTTGGAGGCTGACGGCTGCACCAACGGCGGCGAGGCACTGAAGATGGCCTACGAGGAGGCTATGGCGAACTATGATCCGAAGTGCAACAACCGCATTATCTTAGGCACTGATGGGGACTTCAACGTTGGCGTAACGGGTACTGACGCACTTACGGAGATGGTGGAGAGCTATGCCAAGAAAGGTATCTACTTCACCTGCCTGGGCTTTGGCGTGGGCAACCTCAACGACGATATGATGGAAAGCATCAGTAATCATGGTAACGGCACCTACCACTACATAGATAGTGAGAACGAGATGATGAAGGTGTTCGTACACGAGCGTGAGCGATTTGTCAGCGTGGCCAACGACGCGAAGTGCCAGGTGACCTTCGATAGCACGCTGGTCAAAGAGTACCGTCTGATAGGTTACGAGAACCGTATCATGGCTGAAAAGGACTTCGAGAATGACAGCAAGGATGCTGGGGAAATAGGTGCAGGTCAGACCGTTACGGCACTCTATGAGATTGTTCCGAACGACTTGGCAGACTGGTCAAAGGTCGCTAACGAACCCTTCGCTACCTTCGACTTCCGTTATAAGAAATCGCTCGACGGCGAGAGCATCCCCTTACAGAAGGTGCTCAAAGTGGAGGACATCTTCAATAAGTATGGCCGTAGTAACGAATTCTACTTCGCTGCTGGTGTTGCTGCATACGGTATGGTGCTGCGCAAATCACCCTACAAAGGCGATGCCACCATCGATATGGCTCGTCAGCTGGTGGAAAAGCACTTGGGCAAAGACGGTAACGGCTACCGTGCCGAGCTGCTAAAGCTGATGAACTTAGTTAATTTATAGTTCTTCGACGAGCGAAGCGGCAGAGCCGAGCGCACAGTTCACAGTTCATAGTTCACAGTTCACAAAACTATGAACTGTGAACTAACCTTGTTGTGCAAGATTGAAAAACGGTTAAATGTTGGCGTGATTGGAGATATTTTCTTTTGTTTGGAAGGGGAAAGCGAAAAATTTTATGTACCTTTGCACCTGCTATGTCGCAGAATAAGAGTATAGAGGCTTTTTTCTTCCTGTTAAGGGCTGGACTGTTTGGAGATAGTTCGCAGTTTACAGTTCACAGTTCACTGTTAGGAGATGTGGACTGGATGGAGGTCTATCAACTGGCGAAGGAGCAGAGTGTGGTGGGTCTTGCGGCAGAGGGTATGGAGATGCTTCAAGGTGAATGGCTGAGGACTCATGGTGTGGGTCTTGTGCCTCGTCAATGTTTCTTGCGGTTTATCTCGTATACGATGCGTTTGGAAAAGCGCAATCTGGCGATGAACATGTTCATTGCGAAACTGATGGAGCGGCTGCATAAGAAGGGGATGAACGCGCTTTTGATTAAGGGTCAGGGGGTGGCTCAGTGTTATATGAAACCGCTTTTGAGGGCATGTGGCGATGTGGACTTGCTTCTGAACAGTAAGGACTATCAGGCAGTAAAGGACTTTTTACTACCATTTGCGTCGTCCTCTGAGCGGGAAATTAAGCACAGACAACACATTGGCCTTATTATTGGTGGCTGGCAGGTGGAGCTGCACGGCAGTCTGAGATGCGGTTATTCATTCCGCATAGACAAGGAACTCGACAAGGTGTGTAAGGAGACTTTCTTTGGCGGGGACATGAGATATTGGACGAACGGTGATGTGCAGATACCCTTGCTTGGGTGTGAGAATGATGTGATTTATGTGTTTGTTCATTTCATGAATCATTTTTATAAGGAGGGCGTGGGGATTAGACAGATTTGTGACTGGTGCAGGTTGCTGTGGTCACTTAGGGAGAGTCTTGACTTGGGGAAGCTTGAATCACGACTGAAAAACATGGGAGTGATGAGTGAGTGGAGAGCTTTTGGAATGTATGCGGTGGAGTACTTGGGCATGCCTGAGGAGGCAATGCCGTTCTATGCTGATGATGAAAAATGGAGGCGAAAGGCGAGACGGATACATCTGTTTATTATGAAGACTGGGAACATGGGACAAAACAGGGGGAAAAATAAGAAAACCGACTCGCTTCTATTGAAAAAGATGAAATCGACGAGACGGCGTTGTATTGATTTGGCAAACCATCTGATGATTTTCCCTTTAGATACTTTGCGATTCTTCCCAAGCATTTTGCTAAATGGATTTCGCCATAGATAGCGCTTGGACGAGAGACTGCGGTATATACCGCAGTATACAGTACAGAGTTGATAGTTGAGTTATTCATTATAAATGGTAAATTAGATATGTATAGAAGTAAGACATGTGGCGAGCTACGTCTCGCGGATGTGGGCGAGCAGGTGACGCTTGCCGGATGGGTGCAGCGAGTGCGCAAGATGGGAGGTATGACCTTCGTAGATTTGCGTGACCGCTATGGTATAACACAATTAGTGTTTGATGAGGGGAAGGATGCGGAGATTTGCGAGCGTGCGAACAAGCTTGGCCGCGAGTTCTGTATTCAGGCTACTGGTACGGTCAGTGAGCGTGAGTCGAAGAACCCGAAGATGCCTACTGGCGACATCGAGATACTTGTGAGCGCGCTGAACATCCTCAGCGAGAGCATCACCCCACCGTTTACTATTGAGGACCAGACGGACGGCGGTGATGACATCCGCATGAAGTACCGCTATCTGGACCTAAGGCGCAGTGCTGTAAGAAAGAATCTGGAGTTACGCCACCGGATGACCATCCTGATTCGTAACTTCCTCGACAGCCGCGATTTCATCGAGGTGGAGACTCCTATCCTTATTGGCTCGACGCCTGAGGGCGCGAGAGACTTTGTGGTGCCGAGCCGCATGAATCCTGGACAGTTCTATGCCCTGCCGCAGAGCCCTCAGACGCTGAAGCAGCTGCTCATGGTCTCGGGCTTCGACCGTTACTTCCAGATTGCAAAGTGCTTCCGCGACGAGGACCTGCGTGCCGACCGCCAGCCCGAGTTTACTCAGATAGACTGCGAGATGTCGTTCGTGGAGCAGGAAGATATCCTTGAGGTATTCGAGTCGTTGGCCCGTCATCTGTTCAAGGAGGTGCGCGGCATCGAACTGCCACCTCTACAGCGCATGACCTGGCATGAGGCCATGCGTCGCTTCGGAAGTGACAAGCCTGACCTGCGCTTCGGCATGGAGTTCGTAGAGTTGATGGACCAGTTGAAAGGGACTGGCACGTTCCCCGTATTCAATGATGCCAACTACATCGGTGGCATCTGCTGTCCTGGCTGCGCCGACTACACTCGCAAGCAGCTTGACCAGCTTACAGAGTTTGTTAAGCGTCCGCAGGTGGGTGCTAAGGGTCTCGTCTACGTGAAGTTCAACACCGACGGAACGGTGAAGTCGAGCATTGATAAGTTCTATGAGCCTGAGGTGTGGCAGAAGGTGAAAGAAGCGTGTGGCGCCAAGGATGGCGACCTCGTGCTTATCCTCAGCGGCGACAATGCGAACAAGACGCGCGTACAGCTCTGCACCCTCCGTCTGGAGATGGGCGACCGTCTGGGCCTGAGAGATAAGGATAAGTTCGTATGCCTATGGATTGTAGACTTCCCGCTCTTCGAGTGGAGCGATGAGGAACAGCGACTCATGGCCACGCACCATCCCTTCACCCTGCCCAATCCTGATGATATCCCCCTGCTCGACACCGACCCGGCAAAGGTTCGTGCCGTTGCCTACGACTTCGTGTGCAACGGCGTAGAAGTGGGTGGCGGCTCGCTGCGTATCCACGATGGAAAGTTACAGGAGAAGATGTTCCAGATTCTTGGCTTCACGCCTGAGCGTGCTATGGCTCAGTTCGGATTCCTCATTAATGCCTTCAAGTATGGAGCACCTCCTCATGGAGGACTTGCTTTCGGTCTCGACCGTTTCGTTAGCCTTATGGCCGGCCTTGACAGCATTCGCGACTGTATTGCCTTCCCCAAGAACAACAGCGGACGCGACGTCATGCTCGATGCTCCCGGAGAACTCGACCCCAAGCAACTTGAGGAGTTACAGCTGAAAGTGGAATTGAGCGAGTAAGCTCCATTATACAGAGTAAAAAAGAGGATGTGCCGAATGACACATCCTCTTCTTCGTATTGCTCAGACTGAAACGGAAGACCCCTCGGCCCCCTGAGGGGGGAGATCAGAATTTCGCCATCTTAATGGCTACTACGGCACACTCGTCACCTTTGTTGCCCAGCTTTCCACCTGCGCGGTCCTTTGCCTGTTGCAGGTCGTTGGTAGTGAGTAGCCCGTAAATCACGGGGATGTTGCTTGTTGCGTTAAGGCGGGCGATGCCAGCCGTCACTCCTTGACAGATATAGTCGAAGTGTGGGGTTTCTCCGCGGATTACGCTTCCAAGGATAATCACAGCATCGTACCCGTCATTGAGAGTCATCTGATGTGCTCCGTAGATAAGCTCGAAAGAGCCGGGGACGGTCTTTACGTGTATGTTCTCAGGCAATGCCCCATGCTTTTCGAGTGTTGATACACAACCTTCGAGAAGGGCACCGGTTATCTCCGAATTCCATTCTGCCACGACGATGCCGAAAATCATATTCGAGGCATCGGGAACGGCCTTGAAGTCGTAGTCACTCAGGTTGTGAAGTGCTGTTGCCATAATAATGCTTATTTCGCGCGCTCGATGTAGTTATCGAGACTGTTGAAATGCAGATACTCGGGATAGTCGGCCTTTACCTGCTCATAGAGCTTAAGAGCTTCTTCCTTCTTTCCTTGACTCTCCAAGATAAGACCTGCTTGTACGAGGAACTGAGGTGAGAGGGCGGCATTGTCAGCCTTCGAAGCTGCTTTCTTGAGCGTAGCCACAGCTTCGTCGAGCTGTCCCAAAGATGCTTGAACATTGCCGAGGGCTCCGATAGCAGCAGGGCCAACCATCTCGTCGTCGCCATCAAATTTCTGGATGTACTTTGCTGCTTCCTCCATGTTGCCAAGTCGGGCGTAGCAGATACCAGCGTAAAGATTGGCCACATTGGCTGCCTTGCCTGAGTAATCGCTGGCGATGGTAAGGAATCCTACATTGCCGAGGCTGTCGCCGTTGAGAGCCTTGTTAAAGAGGTCGGCATCGTCGCTGAGCACAGCGTCGGAGTAGTACTCCTGAGCCTTAGCCATAGCTGTGCTGGCCTTCTGGAAAGACTCGGTGGTAAAATGCTTCACGACGAAGTAGCAAGCCACAAGGACGAGCAAAGCTACGACGCCGCCAATAAGAAGGTTTTTGTACTTGAGGACAAAGTCCTCGCTCTTGCTGAGGGTCTCGATTACTTCGGGAGCGCCCTGCTGAATGTTTTTCTTTTCTGCCATTATTTTTTGTTTTTTATTGTACGCATAAATTTTGCGGGCGCAAAGTTACGTAAAATATTGGATATGAAGAAATTTTAGAGCGACTTTTTTCATTTTTCGCCATTAAAAGGTGTTTTTGTCAATTTATAATCTACTTTTTTACCTTTTTACCATTATTTATATATAGGCCGTGAGGCAGTGACTGTAGTGTGGAAGAAAGGCGTCGGCCTTGCAAATCGTAGATGGAACTGCCTTCAGTCTCGTAGCTGCTGCAGGGCAGAGAAGGGGAGTCTATAGCGGTGACGTCGGCCTTTGCCTCGATGCCTATTTCGGCAGCAGAGGTCCAGGCATTGCCGTTGATTTCCGACTTGGCCACAAACTTTAGGTAGCGGCCTGCGGTTGCTTTTGACAAATTCGCAATCTGTAAGGCCATAGTGTTCTTGAATTCGCCGCTAACCACAGCTGAGCCCCAGGTCTTGCCGTCGAGACTCAAATACACTTCGTAAGTTTTCACCATGCCGTTTTGGTTACCGTCCTGTCGGGCCAGGTAAGTGAAGGCCGTCACTTCGTAGACCTTGACCATATCGACAATAATCGTGTGGGGGCATGTGGGCTCTGAACCCCAATACTCTGTGTGCCAGAAGGTTGATGGTTTCCCGTCGAAAGCCAAGCGTGCTTCGTTTCCGCTGTGGTCGCTGTCTACGCTGACAAGTTTCCAGGATGTCTTGTTAATGAAGAGTGGGAAGTCGTAGGTCATCCTTGGGCTCTCCATCAGTCCCTCGGCAGTGCAATATGCGGTGATGGAGCAAGCATCGGTGTAGTCTATGGCCGAGGTGTATTTCACGAAGTCATCGCCATCGATGCTGTAGTAGATGGTGGCATTCTTCGTGGCCGTAGTCATCTTGATGCGTCCGTTGCTTTGTCGTTCACAGTTCACCATCTGGCACACGGGCATGTCGAAACGGGCCTTGGCGGCTATCTGGGAACATCGCTCAGCATCGTTACCCGCCACGTTGAGTGGCATGATGAAGAAACGGAAGGCGGTGTTGGCTGCCTTCAGCTCGTATTTTTCCATCACTTCAGGGCCGCAGCTGGCATTGCCCAGGCCTCTTGTGGCGGCATCGAGCGATACAACGGTATTCTGGCAGGTGACGAATTGATAAATGTGCTTCTTTCGGTTATTGCGGGCGGTGTAGTTGTCCTCCGGACGGAAGTGAACGGCCGATGCTGCCATCTGTTCAGGTGCGACGAAGAGCAGTCCCACGCCTTCATCGTTGGTCAACGACATCCAGCGCACTTCCTGTTTGGTGCCATGTTCCTGGGGCAGGATGTAGTCCTCGCGCTGGTCGGTGACGGTGCTGCTGTAGATGGCAGGCAGACAGGCTTCCTTTCGGTCGCGGTAGCTGTCCCAGGGGCCGCGGCCAAACCACGTCAGCTGTTCCATGCCGGCGGGCATCTCCAGACGGAAGCCGAGTTTAGGAAGCACAGACCCAGTCTGTGAAGGACGTATGAAGGAGCTGACCATGACGGTGCCGTCGGCACAGACGATGAAGTTGAAGTCGACGTTGAACTCGGTGCCGTTCTTACCCGTATAGGTGCTGGTCATGGTCACGGTGACAGTCTTGCCATCGTCCGACGGACTGACATCAGCGCTTGTCCCTGCGACGGTGAGCTTGCGCAGCCCCATGTTGTCCCAAGTTTCGGTACGGGTGTGGTCGTTGTCGGTAGGCAGACGGAAGGCATTGAGCAGCAGGGGCTTGCTGAGCAGTGGTGTATCTTCATAGGTATAGTTAGAGAGCGTGCCTTGTGATTTGTTGAACACTGCTTTGAAGTGTTGGCCGGTGATGGTGATGACGCTTGATGTCTCTTCAACGTTGAGAGGCTCGTCGTCGGCTGGAGTGAACATAGGCTTTTTGGCTGTGCGCACAGGCAGTTTCTCCTCGGCCACCACGTAGCCTGCCTCGGCCCATAGTGTGGCCTCTTTCTGTTTGGCAGTAAACTGGATGAATGCCTCCTTATCGGTTGAGAGTTGTGTGTTAAGCATTGAGAGGTCGATGGTGATGACGGCACTGTCAGCAGCGGCCACTTCCTGGGTGACAGGGGCTGTGGCGAGAACGTTTCCTTCTTCATCGACCACAGCATAGCTGACGTCATAGAAGGATGATGGCAGGAAGGCCATCTTGTTCTTCAGGCGGAAGCGACCCTGTGTGGTGTTCACGGCCTTGAAATCTAAAGGCTGATAGATCTTTTTCGTGTTATAGGATTTTGCCGTCAGACTCCAGTCAGGACGTACCAGTCCGTTGATACAGAAGTTTCCGTCGTTGGGCACATCGCCGAAGTCGCCGCCGTAGGCCCAGTAGTCAGTGCTACCGGCCTTGGCGAGCAGTCCCTGATCCTTGAAGTCCCAGATGAACTCTCCTGTCAGGCAGGTATATTTCTCATAGAGGTCGAACATCTCGCGCACGTTTCCCATCGAGTTACCCATCGAGTGGCTGTTCTCGCACTGTATGTGGGGCTTTTGGCCTGACTGCCCTTGCCGCGAAGAGCCTATCCACTGGATTGTCTCATAGCTGCCGTACATTGTGGAGCTTACGTCGGCATAATCGCTGTTGCCTTCGTAGTGGGTGGGGCGTGTTGTGTCAAGTTCCTTGATGGCCTGACCCACATATTTGAAGTTCTCTCCGTTACCCGACTCGTTACCATACGACCACATAAAGATGCATACGTGGTTGCGCATCCAGCGCACATGGTTGACTGAGCGTTCCACCATAGCGGGGCGGAACAGGGCGACACTCGAAAGTCTGGTGTTGGCATGACACTCCACGTCGGCCTCGGCCAGGACGTACATGCCATACTTGTCACAGAGGTCGTAGAAAACAGGGTCGTTGGGATAGTGTGAGGTGCGTATGGCGTTGATGTTCAGGCGTTTCATGCACTGTATGTCCTTTTCTATCTCCTCGGCGGTGATGGCACGTCCGTTGATGGGGCTGAAGTCGTGGCGGTTCACACCATGAAACACCATGCGCTTGCCATTAATGGTTAGCGCGCCGTCGCTGCGTATGGCCACCTCGCGGAAGCCCACTTTACAGCCGCGGATGTCCCAGACGTGGTCTGTATCGTCCTTCAGCGTCAGTACGAGGTCATAGAGATTGGGAGTCTCGGCACTCCACAGTCTCGGTGCCGTCACATCCATATCGATGCTGCCCGAGCCGTTGCCAACGTCAGCCGTTCCCTGGGCGATGACCGTTCCGTCGTCTAAGATTTTTGCCTCTACAGTACCGTTGCCCGCGATGTCCATCCCGTCGACGGTCACCTTCACGTTAGCTTTGGCATTCTTATATCTACTGTCAAGGTCGGTTGTAAAGAAGAAATCGCTGATTTTCACTTTCGGTGCAGCCCATAGGAAACAGTGTCGCTGGATGCCCGTCAGACGCCAGTAATCCTGGCACTCCAAGAACGAGCCGCTGGTGAAGCGATATACCTGCAACGCCATAGAGTTCTCGCCTTCTACGAGATAGGGAGTGATGTTGAACTCCGACGGCAGGTAGGAGTCCTCCGAGTAGCCCACGCGCTGGCCGTTCACCCACAGGTAGTAGCCGTGTCCCACGCCGTTGAAGCGCACATAGACGTCGAGTCCTGCCCATTCTGAGGGAACGGTAAACGTGCGCCGATAGGTGCCCACGGGGTTGGGCATGCTGCTGTTGTAGGTGAACCACGACGGACGCTCGGCCATAATGCTATAGGTAGACTCGTTGTAAGAGAAAGGATAGGCCACATTGCAATAGAGCGGCTTGTCCCACGACATGCCATTCCGCAAACCCCATACCTGCCAGCTGGAGGGCACGTCGATGTCGGTCCAAGATGTATCATTATAGTCTTTCGCACATAGCGTAGCGGTGGCCAGTGAGGGGTTCTTCACCCACTTGAACTTCCACTTGCCGTCGAGCGACTGATACCAAGGCGAGGCTGTCATGTCGTTCTTGGAAACATCGGCTTCCGAGGCCATAGGAATACTGAGCGTATGGGCCGTCTCACGGTTTACACTACTGATTTGGGGGTCGTCCCATTCTTTTCCTGTCTGGGCATTTGCCAACAATGAGACAGATGCAAGGAATGCAATAACTAAGATTCTATTATTCATGTTTTGTGGGATTATTTCTTACTATGATTATTTTTTGTGCAAAAATACTGCTAAAGACCGTAATGACCAAAAAAAAGACGATAAAAATTATGATTTATTGTGGGAAAAGTATGGAATGGTGAATTATTTCTACAAAAAATGAGTGTGTTTACGGAAAAAGTACTACCTTTGCACCCGATTTTTAAGAAATATCGTTTAATATAACGTATTATACCTTATTTTATTAATTAAATTTTTAAGGAAAAAGATGAAAAAGTTTATGATGATTGCTGCCATGATGGTGGCCGCAGTGAGTGCTAACGCCCAGTTTGAGCCGGGTACGTTTTCCATTCAGCCGAAGCTCGGTCTTGGTGTCTCTTGGTTGAGCAACATGCCTGACCTGCCTTTGGATAACGTAGGTTTATCAGGTGTGGTTCTTGAAAAGTCTCCCATTGGTGCCGGACTTATTGGCGTGGAGGTTGAATACCAGCTGGCTCCTAAGTTCAGCCTGGCAGCAGGAGTGGACTATTCGCTTCAGGGCAGTGGTTGGAAAGATATGGATATTTACAGTACTGTTGACGGAAAGAAACATGAAGTCTCAGAGGCCAAGTTGGAACTTGGTTATGTTCATGTGCCTGTGACTGCCAATCTCTATCTCTTTAAAGGCTTTGCCGTAAAGGCTGGTGTCCAGTTTGGCTTCCTGACAAACGCCAGCTCAAAGGCTAAGGAGAAGATTGATAATACGACGATGGAGGCTGACGTTGACATCAAGGAAAACCTGAAGAAGGTGGACATCTCCATCCCTATGGGTGTTTCCTACCAGTTCAAGGTGCCCATCACGCTCGACCTGCGCTACAATCTTGGCCTGACGAAGGTGAACAAGGAGAGTGCTTCTGGCGAGAAGGACTTTAAGAACAACTCTGTGATGCTCACCGTGGGCTACAAGTTCGCTCTCTAATGTATAAGGCAGCCCTTTTCGACCTCGACGGCGTAGTGTTCGACACGGAGCCCCAGTATACTGTGTTCTGGGGTAGTCAGTGCCGCCTGTACCATCCGGAGCATCCAGGCCTGGAGCATGAGATAAAAGGCTCCACGCTGGATCAGATTTTCGACCGCTGGTGGTCGGGACCTTTGGAGGCTGAGCGAGAGGCAGTAACGCAGCGGCTCAACGACTTCGAGGCTCAGATGCACTACGACTATATCGAAGGGCTACAGGATTTCCTGACCGTACTGCGCACCCAGGAGGTGCGGACGGCAATAGTGACCAGCTCCAACCGGCAGAAGATGGACAGTGTCTATCGCAGCCGGCCGGAGCTGCGTCTTGTTTTCGACGCGATATTGACGAGCGAGGACTTCACCGAGAGCAAGCCTTCGCCACAATGTTACTTGCGGGCAGCTGAACGACTTGGTGTAGAGCCACTTGAATGTGTGGTATTCGAGGATAGCTTCAATGGACTGCGCTCCGGACGTGCTGCTGGCATGTATGTCGTAGGACTGGCTACCACCAATAGTCGTGAAGCTATAGCCCCGCTCTCGGACATACAAATAAGTAATTACATTAACTTTAGTCTTGGGAGTGAAGGGGGAGTGAAGAGGGAGTGAAAGAGTAGTGAAAGGGACGACACCTTTTCTGGTTGCAAAACATTCGTCCCCTTCACTTCCCCTTCACTCTCCTTCACTCCCTTTTCACTCCCTTTTAAAAAAATGGCAGGATATTTAGTTAGCGACGAGCGCAAGGTGACCACACGCCGCTTTATCGAGATGAAGCAGAAGGGAGAGAAAATCTCCATGCTCACCTCCTACGACTTCACCACAGCCGGCATCGTAGACCGTGCCGGTATCGACGGAATCCTTATCGGTGACTCTGCCTCAAACGTAATGGTAGGCAACACGACGACGCTACCCATGACCGTCGACCAGATGATTTACCACGCACGTTCGGTGGTCAACGGTGTGAAGCGTGCCCTTGTGGTTTGCGACATGCCCTTCGGTTCTTACCAAGTGGGTAGTCATGTTGCTGTGACCAACGCCATACGTATCATGAAGGAGAGCGGATGTGACGCACTGAAGCTCGAAGGAGGTGTGGAAATCATCGATGGCGTGAAGCGCATCCTCGATGCTGGAATCCCCGTGATGGGACATCTTGGCCTTACTCCTCAGAGTATCAACAAGTTCGGTACCTACGCTGTTCGTGCCAAGGAGGAGCAGGAAGCCGAGAAACTTCTCAACGATGCCTGTCTGCTTGCCGAGACCGGATGCTTCTCCGTAGTGTTAGAGAAAGTTCCTGCTGCGTTGGCCAAACAGGTGACGGAAGAAATCGCAGTACCCACCATAGGCATTGGTGCTGGGGGCTATTGCGACGGACAGATACTCGTCGTGGCCGATATGCTTGGAATGACTCAGGGCTTCTCACCACGATTCCTTCGTCGCTATGCCGACCTGAACTCGGTCATCACCGATGCCGTCGGGCAATACGTCACCGATGTCAAGAACAGCGATTTCCCCAATGAAAACGAATCGTACTAAAGGGGAAATGAAAGGGGAGTGAAGTCCCTTTCGCTCCCAAACAATAAATTATGGATAAAATCAGAATCAAGGATATAGCCATGCGTGCCGGCGTGAGTGTGGGCACCGTAGACCGTGTGCTCCACGACAGGCCAAACGTTTCTCCGACCGCACGTGAGAAGGTAGAGCAGGCACTTTCAGAAATGGACTACCAGCCCAACGTCTATGCCTCGGCACTGGCTTACAACAAGGACTACACTTTCGTTTGCATCATTCCCATGCACGACAGCGAGGCCTATTGGGACGAGATAGAAGAGGGTGTTCAGGCTGCTGCCAATCATCGTCGCGACTTCCACGTGACGCTCAAGGTGCTCTACTACGAGCGTTTCAACGGGCCGACGTTTATCAAGGCTGCTGCCGACTGTTTGGCAGACAAGGTCGACGGTGTGATTGTCGTTCCGGCAAAGTTGGAACTGACCCGCAAATTCACCGACGAGCTGACGGAGCGCAACATTCCCTTCATACTTCTCGACTCCTACCTGCCCGACCTTAAGCCGCTGGCCTTCTTCGGTCAGGACTCCTTCCAGAGCGGCTATTTCGCAGCACGCATGATGATGCTCTTGGCCTCGAAGGAGAAGGAAATCATGGTGATGAAGCAGCTGAAGGACGGTCATATAGGCTCCAAGCAGCAGTCGAACCGTGAGACAGGTTTCCGTCACTACATGAAAGACCACTTCCCCGAGATTGAGATTACGGAGGTGAACCTTCCGCTCGGGCAGGAGAAGAGCACCTTCGATGTCATTCTGGATGACTTCTTCCAGTCACATCCCCACGTACATCATTGTATCACGTTCAACTCAAAGGCACACCTCGTGGGTGAGTATCTGCTGCGCACCAACCGTCGCAATATTCAGATCATGGGCTATGATATGGTGCCCAAGAACGCGGAGTGCGTGCGGCAGGGCAGTATCTCCTTCCTCATAGCACAGCATGCCTATCTGCAGGGCTACTCATGTGTGGAGACCCTCTTCCAGGCCATCATCCTGCGCCATGAAGTGACCCCTGTGAACTATATGCCTATTGAGTTGCTCACCAAGGAGAACATCGACTTCTACCGTCGCACAAACGTCGGATAACATCGGGGTAAAAGCGTAGGGGAAGTTTAATCGTTGCACTTATGGAGGTACAAAGGGAAATCATAGAGAAGTATTATCCTGAGGATGACAGTTTGCGACAGTTATTGTTGCATCACAGTCGTCAGGTGGCCGACCTTTGTCTGGAGCTCTGCGACAGTCATCCCGAGCTGTGCTTAGACAGGCAGTTTGTCGAGGAGGCTGCCATGCTCCACGATATAGGCATCCGCTGGTGTAATGCACCCGGCATTTTCTGTCTCGGAGACCAGCCTTATTTATGTCATGGGCTGATTGGCGGTCGTGTGCTCAGGGAGGAAGGGTTTCCGCGTCATGCCCGTGTCTGCGAGCGCCACACGGGAGCCGGCATCACACAAGAGCAGATTGTGAAACGGCAACTGCCGCTGCCCCTTGCCGACTATCTGCCGGAAACCTTGGAGGAACAGCTTATCTGCTATGCCGACAAGTTCTTTTCAAAAAGCCATCCCGATCGTGTCAAGACAGTCGAACAGGCAGTCAAGAGTCTTGAGCCTTTCGGCATGGATGGCGTGGAAAGATTTCTTACGTGGAACCGTATGTTCACAAAAAAAGGGTCACCGCTGTGACCCAACCTTTGTTAACCTTAAATCTAATACTATGAAAAACACGGTGCAAAGGTACGGCAAGAATCTCTTTGCGGCAAACTTTTTTCTGACATTTACTTTTCGATTTCAAATTATTTGATTTACATCAATTTAGGTGTTTTTCGATAAATCTTGGTTCATCTATCATGTTTGGACTAAGATTCTGTTCGGTTTGGAGCAATAGTCTTTCTGACATACAAAAGCCCGGTCATCAGACTCTTACCTGACGACCGGGCTTTCCTGTTGCGTTCCTATTCCGACAGCATGGTCACTTCGATGCGGTAGCCCGACTGCATGAGTCGCTGGGCCATTTGTTTCACCTCGTCGGCAGTGATGTTCTGCACAAGGTCTTTGTAGCCTGTGTCGAAGTCGGCATCGTCGTCAAGCTGATGCCATACGATGTAGTTCCAGTAGTCGTTGGTGATGGCCACCTGGTCATACTGCTTCACAAGATATTCCTTCACCTTGGCCAGCGATGTAGGCTCTGGCCCCTTCTCAGCGATGGCCTTCATCTGTCCGTAGACGATGGGGTTGAGCTCTTCGTAGCGGTCGGGGTCGGCGTTGTAGCTGATGCGCAGGGTGGCATCGGGTGTGTCGTCCTTGTCAAGTTCAAAGTCCACAGAGACGCCGTAGGTGCCGCCCTTCTCCTCACGCACCGAGTCGGTGTAGGCGATGGAGAGTGTGCGCTTGAGCATGTCGAGGATGAGGTCGTTGCGCGGGGTGAAGTCAACGTCGGCGGCATAGAAGATGCTGACGTTGGCCAGCGGCGTGGCCATCTTCTTGCGGAAGCTGCGGGTGACATCCTGCTTGACAAAGTGCGGGAGGTTCTGTTCCTTCACCTGGTAGGGGTTGGGTGTGCGGGCTGTTCCTGCGCTGGGCAGCGAGGCCAGGTATTTGCAGATGAGCGGGCGCAGCTCGTCGAGGCTCATGTTGCCGATGATGGCAGCCTTAAACTGCGAGGCGTCGCTGAAGGCATTGCGGTAGATTTCCAGTATGCGGTCATAGTCGGCCTTTGCCAGCCGTTCCTGGGTCATGGGCGTGGTGCGCGGATGATGACCATAGAGGATGGCCGATATAGAGTCGTTGTAGTCCACGCGGGGCGAGGCGTTGCGGTTGTTCAGGAACGAGTGGTTGCGGTTCACGAATCCCTGCCAGGCTACGGTGTCGCGGCGTGGCTGGGTGAAGTAGAGGTAGGCCAGCTGGAACATCGTCTCGACATCTTTCAGCGAGGCACCACCGCTGATGCTCTGCTGACGGCTGCCCACCGAGGGCTGCACGCGCACGCTCTTGCCCGTGAGTTTCTTGCGCAGTGTGATGGCATCCCAGTTTCCCACGCCACCTTCGGTGACGGCACTGGTGATGATGCCGAAGTGGGGCAGGTCGTCCAGTCCGTAGACACTGGTGCCGCCGTCTGCCTTCATCGTGAGCTGCACGGTGTTCTGGTTGAACTCCGTCTGGCGCACGTAGAGCTTCATGCCGTTGCTCAGCGTCAGCTCAGTGTATCCGTGCTTCCAAGGCTTCTCGCTGACGATGGAGCCCGCCTTGGGACTTTCACCGTTGACGAAGAGCTGGGCGTCGACAGCCTCTTCCATGCGGGGCGCATAGTGCTGACGCTGCGTGGCCAGGATGACATCCTCAATCTGCTGCTCAGAGGGCAGGGCTACGCTTTCCTTGTCGGGGGCATACATGATGACCACCTGGTTCTGGTCGGTGATGAGGTCGCGTGTGGCCTGGTTCACCTCGTCGAGCGTCACCTCGCGGTCGAACTTCTGTATCAGTTCCCACGACTTGTCGATGCTGATAAGTGGCTCAGACGTGAGGAAATGCTGCACGCAGAGACTCACCAACTTTGAGTTGACACGGTCGTTGCGCTCGTTCCATTTCCGTTCGTCGTGACCCAGCTTCTGTGCCTTGGCACGGTCCAGCTCCTCCTGCGTAAAGCCCTGCTGACGGGCCTGTTCGCTGGCGGCAACGGCACTGATGATACCTCCAAGGATGTTCTCCTGCTTACAGCTGATGGAGAGCGAGAAAGCCTCCTTCGTGCGGCTCAGGAAGAAGTCGCTGGCACGTCCCGTACAGCTCTGGAAAGGCGGCACGGCCTGTTGCTTCAGCTCCGTCAGACGACTGTTGAGCATCGTGGCGATGAGTCCGTCCACATAGCTGCCGCGCAGGTAAGCCTCATTGTTCTTCTCCGAGTCGGGCGTTGCCGGGCGTTTCATATACAGGTGGCAGAGCACGATGGGCTGCTCCTTGTCTTTCTCGATGCAGACAATCATCGAGTCGTTGTCAAAGACAGGATAGTCGATACGCTCGGCGGCGTTCTTCGGCATGGGGATGGGCGAGAAAAGCTTCTTGATTTTCCGTTCCATCTTGTCCACGTCCACGTCGCCCACCACGATGATAGCCTGCAGGTCGGGTCTGTACCACTTGTTATAATAGTCGCGCAAGTCCTGGTAGGGGAAGTTGTCCACGATGTCCATCGAACCGATGGGCATACAGTCCTCATACTTCGTGCCCTTGTAGACCTTTGGCATGGCCTCCTCCATGAGTCGCTGCACGGCACGTCCGGCACGCCTCGTGCGCCACTCCTCGTGGATAACGCCGCGCTCCTTGTCTATCTCGGCATCCTCGAGCAGCAGGTAGTGGCTCCAGTCGTGGAGCACCAGCAGACACGAGTCGATGATGCCCTCACGGCGCAGCGGTGCCGCCCCGATGTGATAGACCGTCTGGTCGATGCTGGTGTAGGCATTGAGGTTGGCACCGAACTTCACGCCGATGGTCTCACACCAGGGCACGATGCCCAGACGCTTGCCCTTTCCGGGGAAGTTCTTCGTACCGTTGAAAGCCATGTGTTCCAGGAAGTGAGCCAGTCCGCGCTGGCGCGGCTCCTCCTGAATAGAGCCCACGCGCTGGGCGATGTAGAAGTCGGCCAGTCCCGGCTCCTTGTCGTTGTGGCGGATGTAGTAGGTGAGTCCGTTCTTCAGCTTACCCGTCCTCACGTCAGGGTCTTGTGGCAGAGGGTCTTGCGCACCCCCGCCGACGGTGGCTGATGATGCCGTCTCCTGTCCGCAAAGACAGGTGGCAACAGCAAACAGCCCGACAAATAGCAGCAGTTTTTTCTTCATAGCAGTAAAATTAGTACAGATAATTGCTGCAAAGGTACAAACTAAATCTCTAAATTCCATATTTTTACACAATTTTCTTTCTATTCTTGTCATTTTTCCCTTTCTTTTTCCTGTTCTTCGCATGTTGTTTTTCTGAAACTGTAATCTGTAATCTGTAATATGTAGCCTCGATACTTCCACTGGGCGAGCATCTTGGAAGTCCCTTCTTCGTCCATTCCAGCCAACTGGCGCACGCTGGCCACCTGCTGACGGGTGAACTCTTGTGGCAGCTGTTCCAGCAGGTTACGCGGCCCTCGATGCGAGGTTTTCACCTCACCGTCTGCAGAGCGGATGAGGTCTCCATAGAAGTGGAGCTTCAGCCAAAGATCGTAATGCAGGCTCCAGCGGCAGAACCCCGTGATTGAGCGTTCCCACTTCATGCCGTTGGCAGCGTAGAGTAGACAGGCCTTGCGGAATACGATCACCAAGGCACGATGCCCCAAGTTGTCGATGAGGGCGTCACCTGTCTGCACGGAGAAGTCGTCAAGCTCTTTCTTCAGGTCTCTCACCATGCGAACTGCTTGCTTGCAATTGATGAGGCCTTGCGCCTTGCGGAGGTTGTCGATGAAGGGCTTCAGGGAGGCGTCATACTTCTCGTCATACCGTCCGTGCTTAGGCATGGGAGCACCCAGCCCGCGGTCGGGCGTGGTGGCCAGGCAGAGACGCGAGATAGGGCCGTCGGTCATCACGTTGCGGAAGTAATACTGCGCCTTGGCCGTTGTCGTAGAGGCGTTCCAGTTGATGCTGAGCGGCCCTCTATAGGTGATGCTGTCCTTGCCCACGCGCTCCTGACCAAAGGGATTTCCCTCGTCATCCGTCATCTTCAGGTAGGTGAACGGGCAGTTGGTGCCGGGCTTCCATCCCTCAACGGCAAACCACTGGTCGAACTCTATCATCCGTGTGTGAATGATGCGACCCTGCGAGTCGGCCATCAACTCCGACAGACGGGCTTGCGTGATGTTGGCTGCAACGCTTCTCACGGCTACATTCGGGCGAGGGGGCTTATCCTCGTTCTTGCTCTCTAAACGCTTACACTCGGCCTTCCAGTCGGACAGTATCTTGCGGTTAGGCTCGTCGTCCTGCTGGCGTGGCGCCTCAAGGTGCATCAGCATGTGCTTGGTGCTGCTGTCCTTGCCCGAACCTGTTCCTGCCGTGATGAGACAGTTAAGTCGAGGCTCGCGAGGGGTGCCGTCGTCATAGACGAAGCTGGCGTCGCAATACATGCCTAAGGGCGGAAACATGGCCTGTGCGGCGGTCTCCTTCGACTCTGCCGGTACGGGGGCGGTGGCTGCCTTGACGAAGGCTGGACGTGCTTGTTTCGACAGCACAGGTGGACACGGACTTCGGTAGATGTCGGTGAGCGAGGCGGAGTCGCCAAAGACGGGGGTGTTGTCTTGGGTAATGGCAGTCCCCGTGCCAGCCTGTTTATCTGCTGTCTGCCCCACACCCGACAGAGAAGTGTCGGACACCTTGCGGCTGCGGGCAAACAGGCGACGCTGAAACTGGTTCATCTTCTGGCTCGTGTCGGTGTACTTAGCGTAAAAGTCGGTGACCAGTTGCACGATATTCTGATCCTGCCAGTACTGCGGCATCAGTTCCTTCAGCACTCCAAGAAGCTCGCCCTGCGAAAGCAGCTGTGTGGCTCCCACACTCAGCATGCTCTTCACCGCGTTGTGGATGCCTCCTAACGTGTTCAGGTCTTTCTCTTCCAGCTCGGCCTCCTTCAGACATTCCCGGACGATGTAGAGCGTGCGGGCGTTGGCAGCCACCACCTCGGGCGTATGACCACCTTGGGGAGTGGCAGCAGGTACCTTTTTCGTTTGACCACAGGGCGCAGTATCCTCCCAGGGACGATAGTGCTTGTTGGCTTTCTTTGCTCCTGGCGGCACCTGCTCCTTGCCCTGTTTCTCACGCTCTTTCAGGCTGAGGTATTCTGCTTCGGCCTCTTCGTCTGTTAGCTTTTCAGTAAAGAGTGCATCATCGAGCAGCGGCGTTGTCTCGTCGTCGATAGGGCCGTGAAACACCACGCGGTTGTTCTCCTTGTTGTTCGTGTCCATTTCCATTCTTATTTTCATGGCGATATTGACCTGAGACTCCAAGATGGTACGTCCCTTCTCGCGACGGCCCACAGCATGCACACCGTGACTGGCCGACTCGGAAATCTCCACCAGCCCCAGCTCATCTTTCATGGCCAGCAGCTGAGCCATAATGCGACGGCACTCCTCCGCATCCCTACAGTCGATGTCGTGGAAGTAGAAGGGGCTGACGGTCTTGTTGCCCTTCAGCAGAGCACCCTCCGTCGACTGACAGTTGTAGGCCACCTGCACCAGTTGCCTCTTGTACCTGTCATCGCCCGTGCGTCGATACTCGTTCCAGTTCTGTCGGTTCGTCTCACTGTTGCAATAATATGCTAACTCCTTGCGGTTGGTGAGAGGGCGGCAATGCTTCTCACCGCCCTCTAAATAAATTAAATTAATCATGGTTTCTCAAATTTAAAATTATTCTGTTCAACACTTCAATCATTCTCTCCGCGCCCATCAGGTTGGCCATCACGTCCACCGTCTCTTCGACGAAAGTACGCTGCCAGTCGATACCTTCTACGGCAAAGGCTTTTAGCGTCAGTTGTACCGCATGGTCACGGGTTCCCGACAGGCGGCCGTGAGCCGCCTTACATATTAGCAGCGAGTTGTTGCGAATACGTTTGGGAGAAGCCTTGAAGTAGATTGTGCCGTCGCGCATCAACTGTGCCTTCCCTGTTGTTTGGGTGGGCTGTACCACCTGTACGGCTCGTTCACTGGGCAGGAACTCAAAGAATTTCACACACCCGTTTTCACCTTCAGACGTTACCACGCCTGTACCGTTCAGTCTGATTGCTTTCTGTTCCATAACCTCTTAATGATTAAGTTTTACCATATCATTCACCACAACGTCCTGAAAACAGTTGCCGTTGACTTCGCGAACAGAGAACCGCAGCGAGGCTGCCACCAAGTCGCCCTCATAGAAGCGACACTGAGCAAGATTACCGAACATACTACAGACGAATTCGTTGCCGAATTTAGAACCACCAAACTCCTTGAGCCTGATTACACATTTGGCCAGTTGGCCGCCCTCCTGCTTCTGGGAGGGGATGTAGCTCGTTTCTGACTGCGAGACTACCTTGAAAAATAGTTGTTGAAACATTGTATTATCTCACCCACATTTGAGCGGGCTCGATAATAGGCCAGCGAGTCGGGTTTTATCCCAATAAACCCCGACCGACAATAACCCCCGACTACCAGGATAAAGAAAAAATATCCGCAAAGCACCCATAATACAATGCTTTGCGGAAAAACAAAAAAAATCAAAAAAAAACAACTACCCCGACTTTCTCACCGACTTAGATTCTTGTGTCTGTGTTCAGCCCATTGGCCAATGCGTCGGCAGTGTCTTTGATTTCGTCGTGTTCACCTTGTGCTTCCTTATAGCCAAGATAATCTTCAAGGGCAGAACCATAGTCAGTATTGGGTGAAAGTATCATTATTATTTTGTCAAGTTCGACGTGCTTCGTAGGTATCTTGCCTCCTTTGTTAAACTGCGACAACTGTAGGTCTTTTATTTCAAAACTGTCATCTGTCATACTGTCATCGATTTTCTTCTTGACCTTTATCCTGATTTGGAAACGGGCGCAAACCATCTGCCACTTCCCGTAACTCTCAGGCCAGCTTATCCATTCTGACTTCTCCAGTTTATTAAACAAGTATTGAAGCTCCTTGATGTTCCTTGTCCAGACAATCTTCTTTGTCGTGGTCTTGTTCTGGAACATATCTAATAAGTCTTTCAAGTCTGCATCGATAAATAGTCCGTTCAGGCAATTATAGAAAGCCTGTAGTCGCTCTGCACGGTGTTCAACGCAAGGCAGGTAGTCAAACGATGCGGTGATTTCTTTAGGGTCTATCTGTTTCCTGCCGCTACGCTTTTTCATGGGTATGATTTCTGCTTTTTCGCCTTTCACAACCGCCTCAACCTCTTCACTCAGATGACCGTTGTATTCATTGTTGACCCATTCGTCAAGAGTGTCACTAAAATCTGACAAACGCTTCTGAATACGCTTCTGCTCCTCTTTGTCACCGTCAGCACTCTGGCGGCCTATTGTTGTGCAGAACAAGCTGTAGAGCCATTCGCTGTAGTAAGTGTCCCAATAATGACAAAGCAGTTTTCGCACAATGCGGAACACTGTGTCAACAATCAGTTGCCTGTCTCTTACGGTAGTTCCTGACCAGTCGCGCAGGTTTTGGGTTTGTCCATACCACATGTCGTCGATATCCTGCTGCGTATGTCTTCCTGACCACGCAAACAGCGAGTCAACCATCCTCGCAACCAGACGGAAAATGTCCTCGGCCTCAGTCTTGCCTTCAACTTGCCCCGCTCGTTGTTTGAATACAGCATTACATGCCTGCAACAGCGGATTCTTCTCCACTCCAAAGTGTTTGTCTATCCACTGACGTTCTACCTTGCTTAGATTGTTCTGCATTTCGTTGTTCCTCAATATCTCTTGTAACACCATCAAACCAAGCTCCTATCTCATGTTCAGGGAAAAGGCTTCCCTCGCCAAGCATCGCCATGAAAGCCATCTCGTCCATCCGGAATTCCATCCTGATGTCCTTGCCACAACTGTACGTGCTGCCGTCGGAATAGCTCATCTTTAATCGGAAAGGCTCAGAAACAGGGTCGCTGCCTACAAGAGTAACGAGGTGCTCAAATGTCCTTGAACGTCTGTCAATGATGCTTTGGCTGTCTGGCCCGTATAGAGACAACTCGCCGTGCTGTGCCTTATACATTCGTTGCAGCAATCCTTTTATAAAATTGTCCCCCCTGACTATTTCCTCAACTTTGGGGTTAATCATCCCGCGAGTAAAGTATATGGTCATCTTAGTTACGCCCAAACGCTTTTTCTTGATAAGATTGCGCGAGTGCGAAACGAAATCCAGCTGCATTAGTTCAGGCTTAACCTTGATGCAAAAACCACGTGACAGGCTTTCTAACTTTCGATTAACATTCTCCTGAACCAACTCAGCCACCTTGTCGGTACTGCGCCAGGCACTGCTATCGATACTAATGGCCATTCTGCACCCACAACCCTCACGGCAGTCTATGACTACATATATATAAGGAAAAGACGGCACATAGCGTTCGTCAATACGTGCAGCCTCTCCACGCTGCGACTCATGTTTCTCGAATATCTTTTCCGTTTTAGGCCGCTCAATTCTCAATAGAACGAAGCGCTCAGGGTGACCAAGTACAGTACAGGGGTAGTCGTCTGCATCGTTTTTGTTGTATTTCTTCATGCTGAATAGATTATTCTTGTTACCAAACAGCATGTCTAACATTTTTCTTCTATGGTTCTCCGAAGTATCAGGTGAAACGACCCGTTCCCCCTGAAAGCAATCACCCTCAACGGGCGCATCTTTAAAAGAATAAGTATAAATGGCATATTTGTCCATAGGCCTATCACATAACTAGC
>ERZ809472.26-NODE-26-length-40127-cov-14.454756_pt1 | contig 40127 bp, 20 predicted proteins | sample MGYA00521274_ERZ809472 | MGnify/ENA primary metagenome ERZ809472 (study PRJEB31581, sample SAMEA3312791) | metagenome | study: EMG produced TPA metagenomics assembly of the PRJEB8939 data set (Metagenomic analyses of Rumen microbiomes reveals... | reverse complement strand
GCTAGTAGATCCTATCACCAGTTCCTCAGTGCATAGCTGTGCAGGGTGTTTGCGGAAAGCCATGAGAAACCGTCGCGGGGGCTTTCTGACCGTGGTACGCACGGCACATTCCCTCGTCTTGAAGAAACCGGCCAGCAGAGCCTCGGCCTCTAAGCGTGCCTTACAGTCGAAGGGAATAATGACCGACAGCTCACCGCCATCGCCCAACAGTCTCCAGGCACTTTCCATCAGCGCGCGATAGGAGAGCGTGGCAGTATGGCGAGCCAGCGTGCGTTGTGCGTCAGGGCTTTGCAGCGAGTCCGTGAAATACGGTGGGTTGCAAACAATCGCATCAAACCCGTTGGCAACCTCCCTATCGGAAAAGACGGTGACATCGCCACTCACAATAGCTACCCTCGCGGCAAAGGGAGAGGCAGCGGCATTCTCCCTCGCTTGCTGCACGGCAGCCTCGTCGATGTCGATTCCCGTGACCAGTGCCTGAGGAAATCGCTGGGCCATCATCAGAGCTATGAGTCCTGTGCCCGTGCCGATGTCCAGCACCTGCTGCGCTTCAACCATGGAAGGCACCGATGCCCACGCTCCTAAAAGTGTACCGTCCGTCCCTACTTTCATGGCGCAACGGTCTTGGTAGATGGTGAACCGTCGGAATTGAAAAAAGCTGTTAGGCATTTATTCACATTTTCTTCTGGCAAAGTTACAAAGTTTTTCTGAAAGTTCCAAATAATCTGGCAGAAATGTCTCATTGCCTCGTAAGTAGGCCGTTAAAACTATAAAGCCGCGAAAAAGTTCTAAAATTAAGTAAAGAAATAACACGTATAGTGAATTTATTTGTAACTTTGCAACCGAGAATGGCAAAGAACTTGTATATCATCAGTGGTTGCAACGGTGCTGGCAAGACGACGGCGTCTTATACCGTCCTGCCCGAAATACTGAATTGCAGGGAGTTTGTCAATGCCGATGAGATAGCACGTGGACTGTCGCCCTTCAATGCTTGCAGCGTGGCCATCGAGGCGGGGAAGCTGATGTTACAGCGCATAGAGGACCTGTTGAGCCGCAACGCGACTTTTTCCTTAGAGACCACGCTGGCCACCCGTTCGTATGTGAACTTAGTGAAGCGGGCTCAGAAACAGGGCTACCGTGTCTGTCTGCTCTACTTCTGGCTCAGCAGTCCGGAACTCGCCAAGAAGCGTGTGGCAGAGCGTGTGGAGAAGGGTGGGCACGACATTCCTGAAGGAACCATCAAGAGACGATATGCAGCAGGCATCAACAACCTTTTCAAGTTGTTCATGCCTATTGTTGATTATTGGGCTATATTTGATAACAGCGAGACACCTCGCAAGAAAGTTGCCGTCGGCGGTAAAAATGCCGACATGGAGACATTCTATCCTGAGTTGTACGAAAACATGAAGACCTATGTCAAATAAAGAAATCAAGGACTTTACCCGAAAACTGGAGAAGGGGCTGCAAATAGCAGAAAAACGGATGCTGGAGGAGAAGGCATTACACAACGAAACCGTGGTCGTGTCGAATGCTGAGGGCAAGATAGAATACCTCTCGGCCAAAGAGGTGCTGACCATGTACTAACCAGGACTGACAGCTTCGCTGCCTACCCTTTTGCCGTGCCGCCCTGCGTCCTCTCGTATGTCTGGCATTCCATCTGCGGCACTATACATTCCGGAACTTTCCTGAAAGCAGATTCCATACGAGCACAAACGCAGGGAGAGGGTCTTTGAGGTTAAACAGAAAGAGCTTGTCTGTAGTACATAATTCCCATAGCCAACGGAATACATTTACCTGGCCGGACAATACGCTCACCTTGAAGTCAGACAGCTCCGTCATAGAAGTGAAGGATTCCTTCTTAATATGAAGGGTCTCTGGCAGATTCTCCTTTTCGACATCTACTAACCGGCACCATTCTGCGGGCAGGTTAACGCCTGGCGACAATTTGTAAAGGCTGCCATCTACCCTGAAATTGATTTCCATGAAATAGTAAGTACCATTTTCACCCAACAGGAACTCAACGTCAAAAAGCCCGTCATAGCCAATCTCTTCCATCATCGCGACGCACTTACGACAGATTTCGTCCTCCTGGTTTCTCTTGAAATAAGCGTAGAAACCGAAAGAGTCTTCAGGAAAACGGGGAATCTCATCATGGAAATCAATATACGTCTTTCCCTTGACCGTTATTCCGTAATAGTCTATCTCCAGTTTCTTCTTGATGTATTCCGTAACAAGCAACCGATCGGAAGCTATCTGGGCTCTTTTCCATTCCAGCTCTTCCTTGTTCCGGCAAATGCCTTCGTCACTTTTCCCGCCATCAATACTCCTTATACTCTTTGTAAACACAGGGTAAGGGATGTTATCAGGGATAGGCTCGTCTTTCGACAGCTCAATGGTCCAGGGGAGAGTCAAACCGTGCTTCTCCGCGATTCTGGCCATTACTCGTTTGTCCATCCATTTGCCTAACTCTCCTTGTTTTCCGGCAGACATCAGGATAAATTTGTCCTTAAGCTGGTCCAGATGCTGGTCTACATAATAGGCGGGCAAGTCGGGGAAAGTAAAAAGTATAGGTTTCTCCTTGTAACAAGGGTAATTGTTCAGCAAATAGTCTAAAACTTCTTTGGCATTTTTGAACAGTTTCTTCTTACTTACATATTTACTGATTAGCATAAACCCGCTGGTGTCTCCATAACAATAACACTCCGGCCTGTATCCTGCTTCACCCAGACATCTTATCAGGCCAAGTCCCGGATAGCCACTACCAGAATAAACTACGACTTTTCTGCTATTCATCGCTAGACAAAGTAAGAATCAGCTGCTTAATCTGATTTTCATCTTAAACCTGTTCCATAGCTTAGGTATTTTACTTCAGGGGCAGGTACCAGTTTTTTTCGTCGAGAAGCGAAAGCTTGGGACTCTTGAAGGCGAGCTTGTCGGCGAGCCACTTTGAGCCGTAGTTGGTGCCATAGAATCCGGCGAGGTTTTTGTGACGTGCAATGCGTGTGAGGTCGCCGAAGCGGTTGCCCTCGAAGGCCAGTTCGAGTGCCATTTCGTCGCAGATTAGGTCTTCAACGGCATTGATGGTGTCGTTGAGGTCGCCCATGGGTGTGATGTCCAGCTCGGCCATCTTCTGTGTCACGAGGGTGTCGAGCTGATAGGGGGTGAAGAAACCTTGCGTATACCCGGCTCCTCGGCTGTGAATACCACAGTTGTCGTAGAAGATGGCGCTATTCTCGCTTGAGAGGAAGGGTACGACGGTTGTGAGGAACTCGTTGGTACCCATGCGGTCGTCGTAATCGGAGGGATGAAAATAATAATAGTTGGTGGTGGAGGGGTCGGGGTTAATGCCATCTTTGAGGATAGCGAAGGCGGCCTCGGGCTGCCCCATGCGGTTGATGGCCTCTGCGAGTCGGAGATAGATGGTAGCGGTGCGATAGATGGGCACATTGGCACTGAAGAACTTCGTCATGACAGAGAAGATGGAATCTTGCTTGCTGACGCTGCGCATGGTAACCAGACGGCGCAGATCACCAACATTGGCGGTTTTCACGATATTGGCCGTGCTGGTTCCAGAACTGGGCACATAGTACCATTCCTGTTTCTGGTTCAGCTGATAATAGGCCGGAGATGCATCAATCTGCCGGTCGACGAGGTAGCGTTCCGTTGAGGTGGAGGAGCCGCTGGTGGTGCTGTAGAAGTCGTAGCCGAAATAGCGTGGGAGCTCGGTGGTGATGCCCCGAAGCACATTGGATGCTAAGGGTATGTAGGTGACGATATCCTCAGGATTCGAAATGGAAAAGATGGAGTTCCAAGTGAAGGAGTGTGAGGTGTTGCGAGAGACTGATGCGTCTTTGGGCAGGCGTTCTTCGAGTGTCTGACTGTAGTTTCTGGGGTCGATGTAAGCCTGTTCTGCGACGATTTTGTTGAGGAGGAGGTAGTTGAAGTAATATTTGGCTGCCTGTTCATACTGACTGGTCTCGAGGAAGAGGTCACCAAGGACGACATCAACGGGAATCATGGCTTTGTCGGAGCGGATGATCTTCTCTTCGGCACTGGTGGTTCCGTTGAGCATACCTGCGGAGATGTTACCATAGTCGGGGACAACGGTACCGCTGAACTTGATGAGTTCGGGCGCCAACGCGTCGCAGATGCCTTGCAGGTCCTTGGTGGGGAAGTTCTGGTTAGCATCGCCGATGCTGACGAGCGGATCGGTGTAGAAAGGCACTTCACCATAGTTCTTGGCCAGTTGCATATAGGCCCAAGCCCGCACGGCCAGTGCCTCGACATACTCGGAGATGGCCACCTTGCGGCTGCCGGTGAGGAGGGTGGTGTCGCGATGGGCAATGTAATAGTTGCAGTTGTTGATGATGCGGTAGTAGAGCCAGGGGGCGTTGAACTTGTTGGAGGTACTGGCAGAGAAGTCGGCCAAGTCGCGCAGGTCGGTCTCTGTATAGACATTGGTCGCCACCAGGTCGCCACGCATCTCGCCAGTCATCACATATTGGTCGGCAACCTCCTGCAAGCCTTTCAGGATGCCCAGGGTGTAGAACATGGAGTCAGTCTTCTGGTCAAGTTCCGGATCGAATATCTGGCGGTCGGACTCAGTGGAGAACATGTCTTCACATGAAGTGAGGGGTGTAGAGGCTGCGGCAATACCGCAGCATACGAGACAGCCCATGATATATTTGTTTAGCTTTTTCATTCTTTTCAATGTTTATTGTTTATTGTACTACAGGTTGATTCTCATGCCGAAGGTGAAGGTGCGCCCCTGTGCCACATTGCCAGTGTCGATGCCCTGAGAGAGCACGGCGTTGCTGACAGAGAACTCTGGGTCGCTGCCGAGATAGTGGGTGACGGTGAAGAGATTGTTGGCTTCAGCCCAAAGAGCCAGTCCCTGAAGCCAGCTGAGGTTGACAGGCACCTTGTAGGTGAGTCGGAGGGTTTTCAGGCGTAGGTAGGAGCCGTCCTCTATCCATCGGTCGCAGAAGCGGCTGTTGCCCATGGGGTCGCCGTAGGTGATGCGCGGCACATCGGTCTGTTGTCCTTCCGTGCGCCAGCGGTTAGTCATGTCCGTGGTCTGGTTGTAGAAGTTGCTGCCGGCTTCGAGTATGCTGCGCTGGTAGTTGAATACGTCATTGCCGAGCGAATAGTTGAATCCGAGATGGAGCGTGAGGTTCTTCCAGTTCACGTTGGCAAAGATATTGCCATAGATGTTAGGATTGGGATTGCCGATGATGGTCTTGTCGGCCTCGCCAATCTCACCGTCGCCATTAAGGTCTACGAAGTGCATGTCGCCGGCATGGAAGTCCTGGTGTGCACCTGTAGCATCGGTGAGGTAGAGGTATCCATTGGCACCGGCGGTGGATGCGTCGTAGTCGGTGGCAAACACGCCATTGGTCTTATAACCGTAGAACACGCCGAGAGGCTGTCCGACGATGGTAGCGATGTTGTCAGTGCCATAAATGGAAGATGTGTAGCCCTGGGCCGTCTGCTTTCCATCGACATAAATGAGGCTGTTGTTGGGCAGGGACTTCACCTTGTTGACATAATGTCCTATGGAGGCGCCAAGTTCCATTTGGAAGGACTTGCTCACCACCGGCTTGGTGGTCAGGGTGAGTTCGAAGCCTGTGTTACTAAGCGAACCGCCGTTGCTCCAATAGTTATCAATACCAGCCACGAGATTGTCGAAATGCTTCAGTGTGAGCAGGTCGTTGGTGCGGTGGATGTAGTAGTCGAAATCGAGGCCGACGCGGTTGTTGAGCAGAGTAGCCTTCAGGCCGAAGTTCCACTTACTGGTACGCTCGCAGGATATTTCCTCGTTGCCAATGTTGTCAAGCTGAGCAACGGTAGCCCTCCAGAGGTACTTGCTGATGCCAAAGGATGTGCGTGCAGCATAGTTGTTGATGTCGTCGTTACCGCTGAGATCCCATCCGGCTCTGAGAAGGAGGAAGTTAATGAAATTAGAGGAGTTAAAGAGTTTCTGGAACCACGCCTCGTTTGTGATGGCCCATCCTACCTGGATGCTGGGGAAGAGGCCCCACCTGACACCACCGATTTTCACGCCCTTCGACTCCTTTCCGAAGCGGCTGTTACCCTCCATAGACAGGGTGGCCTGGAGATAGTAGCGGTTCCGGTAGTTGTAGTCGGCATTGGCATACCAGGTGAGGCTACGCCACTCGTCGTTAGCACCTGTGGCATCGTAGAAGTCCATATTGGTGCTGATGTTGGGGGTCTTGTCGTTGGCAGCACTGGCATACTGACCTTCGGGCTGGTTGTTGTCGTACGCGAAGTTGAGGTATCGTAGTCCGACAAAGGCATTCAGGGAGTGGGGGCTCGGACGTTTGGTCGTTTTGCCGTTTAGGGTAAAGCTCAGCCGAGTGTCGCTGCTGATGGAGGTCTCCTTAGAGAACATGGACATGGCTTTGTTCTGCACGCTTCCGATACCTTCGATAAGGAACAGAGGCATGCCGTTGTTGGGACGGTAGTATCGTTGAGAGATACGGTCGAGGGTATAGCTGAAGGTTTCGGTCAGAGCCAGATGGCTGTTGAAGTCGAATCGTGGTGCGATGACGGTGTTGAAGTGGTTTGTCTCCACGCGGTTCTTGTTGATGCCGTTTCCGTTCTGCAGCACAGCTGTCGGGTTACCAAGGCTCAGGTCGGTGTCGAGCATGGTGAGAAAGTCGTCGGCCTCGGAAAGGGTAGTGGAGAAGAACCTTGACACGTTGTTATAGGTGTAGGGGCTGAGGAACGGCGACTTGATGAGTGCGAGGAATGTGGGCGATGATACGGGAGCAGCCGAGAAGTCCGCGGGTGCTCCTCCGTCGAACACGTCGCGATTAATCTTCGTATAGGACATGTCGAAGCGCACGCTGAGCTTGCGCAGGATGCTGATGTCGGTATTGAAGCGGACGTTCAGTCGGTTGAAGCCGTTCTCCCGTGCGGTGCTCTGGCCGTCGGTATATCCGAGTGAAAGGTTATACATACCGATGTCGTCGCCACCCTGCACATTAATATTGTAGTTCTGATTCAAAGCCGTTCGATAGACCTCCTTTGTCCAGTCGGTATCGTTGTGATACATGGCATAGTAGTATTTCGAGGGGTCGTCAATGAGGAACTTGAAGGTTGTAGGATCGGTGTACTGGTTGATGGTGGGGTAGCTACCAAGCATCTCCGACGCATAGATACGATACTGGGTAGCGTTCATCATGCTGGGCAGCTTTGGCTGGAGAGAGACGCCGACGCCGATGTTGGCATCAATACGTGTAGCCATGGAGTGGCCTCGCTTGGTCTCAATGAGAATGACACCGTTGCTACCCTTGGCACCATAGAGTGCGGTGGCGTTTTTCAGGACGGTAACCTTGTCGATGTCCTCAGGATTGATATTGAGGAGGAGGTTGGTGTAGTCGCCGTCGTGCAGTGAGGTACGAGTTTCCTGCATGTCCTGAATGACACCGTCGATGACGATGAGCGGCTGTGCATTGGCATTGAGCGAATTGAGTCCGCGTATGAACATGGCGGAGCCATTGCCTGGGTTTCCAGAGCGGTTGAGGGTATGGACATCGGCTCCCATAATGGATTCGACGTCGGCCTCTATGGACTGGGCGGTGGTGTTGACGATACTCTGCGTGTTAGTGGCCACGATGTTTGTCTGGTCGGTGAACATGGGTCGGAAGATGTCGGGGAGCATCTCTATCCGCAGACGGTTGCCGGAAGATAACTGGGGAGATTCGTAATCACCAGGAATTGCCACCTGCAGACTGAGGTACTGGGGCGAGTAGACGTAGAGCGCCGTGGTGTGGACAGGAACCTTGATGACGAACTCGCCGTTGTCCTCGGTCATGGCTGTGAAGTTGGCATTGTCAAGCGCACGTACCATGATACCCGCCAATGGAACCTTTGTGGCGGCATCGATACAGACACCGCTGACCTCCTTGGTGGGGCTGTCGGGCACAGCGACACGCTTTATGGGGTGGGAGGTGACGGGTTGGACGCTGTCAGTGCCCGCAATGAACGAAAGGGCGTGTACGGGAAACGATAACGATAACGCCATCGAGAACGAAAATATGAAGGTGCGTAGTTGTTTCATGGAGTTTCAGAGTTTTTTGTCGTATTTATAATCTGGATGCTCGCTGATATAGTCATCAAGTTCCTTGGGCCGTAGTATGATGCAGTCGATGCGCAGGGTGCGGTCATACTTGGCAGCCTCTGTACTGACCACCCTGCTGCGAACGCGCAGGAAGGGAGAATAGCTTTTCGAGCCGGATGACAGTCCGATATAGGAGAGGGGGAAGGCGAATTCTCCAGCAAAGACGGTGTCGACCTTTGCGGTGTACAAACCGGCTATCTCCGTTTCGCTGCTGAGGGAGTCGACATTTACGGTAACGGTGTTCAGGGACTTTTGCTTGTTCGAACCTTTCTCGTCGGCATATCCTATGGCAAAGTCGATGAGGTTTGGCTTGAGTGCTCCGGAATAGTACTTGCTGTTGATATTTGCAGGTACGAGTACGGCATAGACATTGTAGGTGGTGGAACGTACGTTAGGCAGATAGAAGTAGATCTCGGGGTTTGCACCACTGCTCTGCGGCTCCAGTTCTATATAGCGGTTGTTGGAGACGTGACCGTAAACTTCTTCATTCTGCTTGGTAACTTCCTTCACGTAGGGTACGCCGTTGATATTATTATAGTAGGCTTGAATGTTGGAGTACTCGGCTTCGAATCGTAATTCTGGGTTGACGATTGTCCACGTGGGTATGCGGAGACTGTCGGTGATCCAAGCTACTCCATTGCTCATCTCCACTCTCTTGGCATCGTCAAAGAGCGTGGCGGCATCGTCGGCATACATCTTGTATCCGTCGGTGGTAACCAGGGAATCGCAATTCAGGGATGCGCCTTCGCCTAATGTTTTCAGCTTCTTGTTATCAAAGAGGTTGTTGTTGTAGAAGAGGCTTGCCAACGTATAGAATTTAGAGATGGAGTCCTTCATGGCCTCGGCATCACTCAGGACGACGGTATTGGCATTTCTTCCTTCGCCGGGCACCACATATTTAAACGAGGGCAGGTAGTTGCAGTACTGATGAACCTTTGCCAAGGCATCGTCCCATGCCTTATTGGTTGGCAGCAGCATGGTATAGCTGCTGTCCTCACGGTTGATGTAGGCTCTGAAAAGTGTCAGCATGTCGTTGTGCTCGTAATAGATGGTGTCGAGGTAGGTCTGCTCTCCGTTCACCACAGGTCCCACCTTGCTCTTGCCCTCGTTGATTGACTTCTCATCGAAACTGTGAATGTAGTCACGAATGGAATCAATGGGATAGTCGAGGTTGTTCAGTGCCTCATAGATGTTTGAAAGAAAGCCTATCCTTCCGTTGAGCGTATGCAGGGTACCGTTGCTGCTGCTCATGTTGATCTGCTTGAGCGAGAGGTTCTGGATAAGATAGGAGGCCTTTCCGGAGAAACGCATCTTCTTTTCATTGAGCATGTAGATGTTCTTATCGATTTCGCCTGAAGCAGGATAGTTGTTGCGGGCGATGTGGTTCTCTACAAACTCCTTCACCAGACGGTCCTTGTCGTAAGCCGATACGGTCTGATAGTCGAAGGTGTTATCCTCGGGAGCCCATACCGTGTATGTCTGTGAAGCCTTCAGACGCTCGTCATACCCTGTCTTTCTCAGAATCTCGGCAAATTGACTGAGGTTGCCGTTCTTCTCGATGTTCTGCCACAGGGTGGCGTTCTGGCTTTCCAGCACCGATGTGTTTGCATCGAAATGCTCATCCCAGTCGCTGCAACTATTGAATACAATAACCAATAGACAATAAACAGCAACCTTTATTGCACTGGCCATTTCCCTTGTTATAATTTGCTTTTTCATCCTTTTTCAATGTTTATTGTCTAATACATGTCTTCAATATAATTCGTGCTGTTGTAAACATTCTCTGGGCAGAATTCTATATAGTCCAGATGGAACTGGTGGTGGTCAGAGTCAAGCACGCTCTTGAAACGTAACCAGTATTCACCCTGACCGAAGTGCTGACGTGTAAGGATGCGGCGCAAGTCTTTCGGATTGTTGCGTGCATAGTTACCCGAATTGATGCCCACAGTGTAATAGAGCGGCCCGCGCATATATCCCAGGTTGCGCATGTTCACATCGCTCTCCACACCCTTGTCGTCAAGTTTCGTCCAGTCGCACCAACCTGTATACACATCTGGAGTCAGGTCGGCATTGTTCACTGGAACAATACGCATGTCCAAAGGAATGTCCAGTGCCTTCATTGTCGTCAGGTCAGACGAAGTTCCCAAATAGAACTGCAACATGCCACGCTGCTCGTTGCCCTCGGCCGTATAGCCGATACGTAGTTCGTAGGTTCCCTCTGGAACGGGTGGCAGACGCATGGCGAAATCGTAATGACCCTTACAGTTGAACTCATCACCCTGATAGTTGCTCCATCCGCTGCTCTGACCTGGCAGATAGTACAGACGGGTCTCATCGCCATTGTAGATTTTCATGTACTCCAGGAATCCGGGCGGTATGCGGATATAGGCACCGCTGAGGTCACCATCGGTTCCTCGCTTACCACCGTTCAGGGCATCGACCTCCTTATCACTGATACGACGGAAGGAGTTCGACATCATTTCGCCAAACAAGCTCGCATCGTCGAAACGGAGACGCTCGTTCAGAGATCCTCTCACCACATCGGCACTATATACCAGCACACTATTGATGGGATGGATATATCCGTTCGTAGGAGAAATCTGGCCATCAGCACCGGCAAGCGCTATTCCCTCAAACATCACGGGATGCATATCTTCTGAACCCAGTTCAGCAACCTGGTTTGTCAGCGACCCATTTGCCTCCCAACGGTTCAGCATCCACGTCGTTCCGTTCTTCGTCACCTTCAACAGCGTGTACGGCAGCATCGTTTCGTAATACTCTACCAGCGTAACCTTAGAAATCTGGTTGTGGTGGTTCGTCAGCTTTGAGAACGGAATCTTGTATTTCAGGATATGATAGCGCAGGAACATACTCAGCACATTCCAGGGGTTCTTGTAATCTGTTCCGTAACTGATTTCAATATTGTTGTTCCGCACGTAGTCGTACCAGTCCTCACAGTTCGCATACGCCTTTCTTGCATAGTCTGCCATAGTCTCTACGTCGACGATTCCTTGTCTTGCAAGACTGTCATCAGTCTCTGCAAAAATGGTGTAACCCATTTCACACTTCTCAGGCAGATAGAACCCCGTCTTAATCGTGATTTTCTCAAAATCGTGGCTAACGGCCGTCAGCGAGTCGGCCAGGCCCGTCACTTTCAATGCGTTTGAGAATACAGAGAACTTGTCTTGATGGGCCTCCATCTCACCTGCAATCAGCAGATTGGAACGGGTGATGACATGGTTAATCTCATGCAGCACACCATTCTCCAAGTCTTGGTCGATGCCTTTCTTAAGGATCAGCGAGTTACGGTTGATGGCAACTCGTGTTAATGTGGTATCGAGAGAAGCAGTCGATGTGGTATCGAGAGAAGTGGTAATCTCGCGACCGAGAATGGTTTTCACAGTCATTCCATTACCCATATACACACTCATCACCTCTGTACCCAACAGATGGAAAAGAGCAATATCATTACACAACGAGTCTGTCAGACCTTCCAGCCCACGACTCGTCATACCGTTGTGAGGCAGTTCCGTGTTGCTCATGTCATCATACAGACTGTCCACATACGCCGCCACAGCGTCATTATCAGGAGCGAAACACGTATATGTGCCGTAAGCAGATAAGATTTTATCATATCCTATACGCGTCAAGATATAATTGAAACTGCTGAACCGTTCACTGCGATTTAACAGATAGTCCTCAATGGTCTCACCGGTAAATGTGTAAAGGTTTGACTCGTCGATATCCTCTCTACAAGCGGTAACATTGAGAAGAGCAGCGGCAATGCCGCAACTTACGAGACAGCTGGCGGCAAGGGTCTTTATATTTGTGGTAATCATAATTATAAATGGCTAATTTCTAATTATTAATTCTTCGAGGTCGACTTCTCCTGAATCCAGACAGGATTCTGCTTCAGCAGATTGTTCACCTTCAGTTCACTCTCATAGACAGGCCAGTACAAATAAGGCTCTGAATCCATCTTATAAGAAACGGCATCACCCTCACCCGCCTTGTATTTGCGGATAATGAAATCTGCCATCTGCTTGCGCAGCGTAGGAGCGGCAGGCTGGTCATTCATCGTAAGATTGATGTCTACACCCTCCATGCCACGATAGCAATATCGCATCAGGTCCCACCAGCGCTTGCCCTCGAAGCACAGCTCACGCTCTCTTTCCGTGAGCACCAGCACTTCCATTAGGTCCTTCGAGCGGAAATTGTTCACTCTCAGCGTGTCCTTGGCATTCTTGTCCATCGAGCGTAGGTTCACCGTTTGCACCAGATTGAATGCCTCTTTCAGATTGTCGGCATCCTCATCTGTAGACATCGCCACCAAGGCCTCTGCCTTCATCAGCATCAAGTCTGTGATACGATAGACAATCCAGTTCTGGCGGAAGTTGTTAAAGTCTCTGGAAGTACTCTTTGACAGACCGGCCGTACCATTCACAGAGACAACATCCTCCGAGCTCTCTCCATAGACCATTTTCCGTATCGCCAGCTGCTCTGCCTCAGCATTGTTGGCATCATAGACGATGTTCCAGAAACGATAATCATTCTTAGAGAAGAAAATCTTTTGAGCCTGTTCCTTGTTGGCAACCGTTTCCACTGAATTGAAAATCTTCGATGCCATCAGACGACCATGTTGCGCATTTTGGTCAGTCTTGTAATAGTACTTCTCCAATTCCGAGTTGGCATTATTAATACCATTATACTGCCACTCCAGAATACTTTCGCGGCTATTACCATTATTATAATGGAAAAGCTCCAACTGTGCAACCTCACCGTCATAAAGATGATAGAGGTCTTTCTCGCCAGTGCCCACCACCTCAGTGTTATACTTCTCGTAGTAGGCATCCTTCGCCTCAACCACACGGTCTACGAGTTCGACCACCTTCTCGTAGTCAGCATTGCTATGCGTCATGGAACCACGCCACAGATAAATGTCTGCCATGATGGCATCGACGGCATCTGTAGTGATATAGCCCCAGTTGCGCCAGTCGTTCCGGCCGTAACTGCCCGACTTCATAATAAACCGACGGGATTCCTGTAAATCGTCCAAACAATATTGAAGAACTTCTCCTGGCGACAACTGAGGAACGGCCTCCACCTCTTCATCATTCTCAACGGAATGAGACATATAGGGGACATCACGGAAAGCACGCACCAAATAGAAGTAGCACAGACTGCGCAGTGCCAGCATCTGAGCCCTTACCACCTGATAGTCGCCTTCGGTGAACTCAGGGTCGACGGTCATCACATCGGAGGCATGATTCAGTACGATGTTACAATTGTTAATCACCTTGTATAAACTTGCCCAAGAACAATAGCCCATCGTAGGCAGAAGATTTACTGCGTTAATATTGTCGAGCGTCAAGTCATTGTTGTCATCACGCTTCACCAGTTCATCGGAACGGTAAGCACCCCAGATAATGGCACGTGCCTGAACCTCATCATTCAACATGCTCAGGTAACAGCCGTCCACCATCTGGTCAACATCCGACTTCGTCTTCCAGAAATCGTCACCCACAATTCGGTCGGTAGGATAGATGGTGAGAAAATCGTTGCAGCTGCTGAGTACAATAACCAATAGACAATAACCAATAACCGTTATTCCCTTGGCCATCATTTTTATTTTTGATTGCTTTTTCATTATTCAATAAGGTTTATTGTTTAACGTTTATTGTTTATTGCTTAAAATCCCACTTGAATATTCATCGTCACCGACTTGGAACGTGGTGTTTGTGAATTGTCGTAGGCAATACCCCATGAACCAGGAGAATGTTCCGGATCGGTTCCGCTATACTTGCTCCAGAAGAAGAGGTTCTGGCCAGAGAGACTGAAATTCAGTCTGTGCAGTCCCAGAGGCTTAAGTGCCTTGGGATTTACATTATAAGAAAGCTGTATATAGCTCATACGTACAAACGAGGCGTCTTCGACATAACGGTCGCTGCCCAGGAAGTTATAGCCTGTATTGAACATGGCACGTGGTATAGTCGTGACGTCACCATTCTTGCGCCAGCGCCAGTTGACGGCAGAGCTCTGGTTGTAGGCATTAAACATCTGCTCGAGGTTCATCTTGGCTGAGTTGACTACGCTGATGCCCTGCCTATAGTTGAAGCTGGTCTTGAGCGACCATCCCTTATATTGCAGGTTGATGCCGAATCCTCCATTGAGGTGTGGGTTGGAGTTGCCGAGATAGACAATGTCGAGCGAGTTGATCTGTCCGTCATGGTTGACGTCCTCATAGATGGCATCACCTCCCTGGAACTTATAGGTTGATGAGCCGTCGTTGAAGTTATAGACCTGACGTATGGGATTTCCGAAGGCATCCATCATGACTTTTCCTTCGGCATCGATTGCTATTGGCGCCGTCTTTCCCTGGGCGAGGAACTGGTTGTTGATATAGTCGCGTAGCTGCTCACCGTCCCATTCATTGCTGGCTTTGAGGTTTGTGAGGTATTCGTAGGTGTACTGATAGACACCTTGGTAGCGCAGTCCATAGATGGAGCCGAGGGGATTTCCTTTCTGTATACGGTTGAGATACTGTCCGCGGCTGGAAGAGTCCCATTCGGAGTTGATACTTTGGAGCACGCTTTCGTCCATATCGACGATTTCGTTGAAGTTCTGGGAGATGTTGAAGTTTGCAGTGACGGAGAAATCACCTATGCGTATGAATCGGTTTGCATAGATGTTGAGCTCCCATCCTTTATTGGTCATTTCTCCGACGTTTGCCCATGAGAGTGACGAGTATCCTGTCGTGGAAGGTATGCGCACACCTCCCATGAGGAGGTCGTTGGTACGCTTGAAATAGTAGTCGAAGCTGGCAGTGATGCGGTCGTTGAGTATACCGAGATTCGCACCGAGGTTGTATTGGGTGGTTCGCTCCCATTTAAGTTTGTTGAGTTGCAGGCCGTCGAGATAGGTGACACTGTGGGTGTTTCCAAGTCCTCCATATACGCCTGATGTATTGTATATGGCGTACTGGAGATATTCGGATCCAGGTGGGCGTCCTACGACTCCCCATGATGCGCGGAAGGCGAGCATGGAGAAGGCAGCCTTGAGACTCTCGCCAAATGAGAGGGCGTTTTTGTCATCGATGATATTCCATCGCAGGGAGAGTCCAGGGAAGTATCCCCATTTCTTGGCGTCACCGAACTTGGTGGTTCCGTCGGCACGGAGAGAGGCGTCGAGGATGTAGCGCTCTTTATAGGAGAGGTGGCCGGTATAGGTCATTGACATTGAACGGGACTGCCCGTTGCCGGTGCTCATGGATGCGATGCTGGCATCGACGGTGGGGGAGGCTCCGCCGGCGGAACCGTCGGACAGTGTGGGGGTGTTGCGGTTCGCTACGTTCTGGCTGTTGTTGTTAGATGTTGTGAGTTCCCAACGGCCGAGCATGGTGGCATAGAAGTCCTCGTTTTTGAAATGTGGCGTAAATGTGAGGGTATGTCGTGTGGTGACAGAGAGTGAGTTGTAGTCATCGACGACACTGCGGTTGTAATTATCGTCTGTCCATCCCTTTGTCTCAAGTGATCCTGGCCAGTACTTCGGCTCACTCTTGGAGAAAATGTCGAGGTAGACGAGTCCTGTGTATTTCAGTCGGGTGTGGCTGTCGTCCTTGCCAAGGAGGTCGTAGTCGATTTTGAACTCTGGCGAGATACGGTAGGTCTTTTCCTTTCTCCAGGCGAGATTGGCGATGGCGACGGGATTGCCGAGATCACGTATGTCACTGAGCTGTCTTGAGGAGGTGTTGGGTAGTGAGGAACCTGCTGCGTCAGAGCTTCCAGAAGGGAGCATGACATAGTATTCGGAGGTGTTGGTGCCATCGCCGTTCTGGCGGTAGACGCTCATATTAGGGGCAATCTTCTGGGCACGTCCAAGAATGTTGTCATCGTAGTTGCGGTTGTTGGCAGTGTAGGTGAGGGGGAACGTAGTGCTGAACTTAATGCGGTCGCTGACGAAGTAGTCGAGCGTGAGTTTTGTGGTGAATCGGTCGAGTGTCTGCTTGATGATGGTACCGTTCTGGTGGTCATAGCCTGCAGATATGCGGAAATTGGCTTTTTCTCCTCCACCGGTGATAGAGATGGAGTGGTACTGGCTCCATGCTGTCTGCTGTACTTCGTCGACCCAATCGGTGTTGTTGTTCCAGTTCTGGAATTCTGCCCACTGGTAGTTGTAGTTGATTTCGTTGATATTGGTTGTTGCGTTTGCGCTCTGGGTGGGGTTGTAGTACATTTCCTTGAGCATCATGGTATAGTCGTCGCCGTTGAGGAGGTTATATCCTTTGGGCTGCCAACTGGCCTGCAGACGCAAGGAATACTCTACGCGGACAGCTCCGCGTGCTCCACGCTTGGTACGGATGGCAATGACACCATTGGCACCTCGTGAGCCCCAGATGGAAGTTGCTGCAGCGTCTTTGAGCACTTGTATGTCTTCGATGTCGGTGGGGTTGACGGAGAGCAGCGAGGCGTAGGTCTCCTCGTTGGCGTTCTGGAAGTCGAAGTTCTCGTCAGGGTTGTCGAAAATGTTGTCGTCGACGACGATAAGTGGGTTGGAGTTACCGTTGATGGAGGTGACGCCACGCAGTCGCATGGTGGTTCCTGAGCCGAGGTTTCCCGAGTTGGCTACGATATCGAGTCCGGCGATTTGTCCCTGGAGTGCTTCGTCGGCTGAGGTGAAGGCGAGTCCCTCTACTTCGGCCATGTTGAAGGTCTGTGCAGCGACGGAGACCTCTTTCTCAGGAATGGCGAGTCCTCCTTGGTTAAACTTTCGCTTGGCCACTACCTCGACTTCTTTTATCTGTGTAGCATCCTGCATCTTGACGTTGAACTTATTGCGTGTGCCGATGGGGAGGGTGACGGTCTTGTAACCAACGTAGGATATGCGGAGCTTGTTCTTAGCGTTCTTGACAGTCATGGAGAAGTTTCCGTTGATGTCGGTCTGCGCATTGGATACGATACGGTTGTTGTTGTCGATTTCGACGACGTTGCACATCATGATTGGTCCCATGGCGTCGGTGACGGTTCCAGAGATACGCATTCCTTGGGCATGGACGTATAAGGGAATCATGAAAGCATATATGAATGCAAGTATTAGATTTCGTAGTCTCATAACATTTATACAATAAACAGTAAACAATAAACACTAAACATTAGACAATAATGTTGGGTTATTCTGGTTGTAGCGGGTAGTCATAGCGCTTATAGTAAGTGGCTTCATACTGCTTGAAATAATTTTCCATACGGGCAGAAGCGTTGTCGCCGGTCCATAGGCTGTCGTAGCGAGTAGCCCCCCGGCCCCCTGAGGGGGAAGGACTGTGGAAATTGAGCGGGGTGCTGATTTGGTGTACAACGGCGAAGGATGAATTGTTGATGACATGTGTCCGCTTGTTGAGCTCGTAGTCGCGGGTCATGACGTTGACGTAGGGAGCGGCCCCCCAGCCCCCTGAAGGGGAGGAGGCATCAATGGTGATGGTCTGTCCGGAATTGTCGGTGACATAGAGTTTCCCGTTTCCTCCCTTTACGGTGAGTCTCTGACGTATACCAAGGGTGTCGGAACAGGCTGTGGAATAGACTCCTTCGTCGACGACGTTGTCGGCATAGATGGAATTGTCCTGGAAATGATAGCGGATGAAGCTGTTGATTTCTTCCACCATGGTGAGAGCCTTCTCACGCAGCGCCTGTATTTCCGGACTGATGCTGTTCTCTGCCTTTTCGAGCTCGTATTGCTCACGGACAGGCTCGTAGATGGCTTTGATGTCATTCCACGTGGGCAGCCCGAGGTCGTATGCTTTCTGCATGGCCTCGTTGTCGGGTGCGTAGACGGTGTAGTTGAATGAGTTGAAATAGTTGACGTTGTCTGTGAGTCCGTTCTTGGCGGCAAAGGGATGATAGGCTGCCATGCGCTCTTTCTTTGTCACCTCATTTTTTTCGCTGAGACGGTCGCTGGCAAACGCCATGAGCTCGTCCATTTCCATATCGTTGCAGAGCTTGAGGAACTCCGAGAACCGGGCTGTCGTCTCGGCATCTTGCTGAAGCACGCTCAGTACGGACCGCTGTGGTGCCTGTATGATATGATTGATGGCGTATGCGGTACCGTTTTTCTGATTGTATGTCTGTGTGATTGCAGACGTGGGCACGGAGCCTTCTATCTGTGCTCCACTCTTTACAGTGCCATTTTCAAACAGGATTTCTCCGCCGTGCTTCGTCTTGTAATACTTGTTTCCGTTGTCTCCGAGTTTTTCCCCGTCGCCAAGCACGATGGTGTGATAGTTGAGCAGGTCGGTGAACTGTGAGCGGAAGTTGGATGCTGTGATTTTTCCTATGGAGTCGCCGATTTCCCATTCTCCCTGAGAATTCTTGAGGCATTTCCAGGCAGAGCAGTTGACGAAGGGCGACTTACTCTGATAATAGAACTTCAAGGCGCGAGGCTCATCGTCGGCGAGCGACGAGGGGTCGATGTAATAGCGCTCGAAGGCATCATCGGTGGGAATGAAGAATGCGTAGGTGGCACTCATGGCAAGGAGGTAAGCGTAGTAGTTGAGATTGAGTCCGAGGGGCTTGGTGCCCTTTCCGTCGTTGACGGCAACATTCATGATGCGCATGTTGCTCTTCATGGTCACAGGAGCCGAGACGGCCACGAGTGAAGGCGGAGCAAACATCTTGTCGAGCATATAAATGACTCCGTTGTTGGCAATCTTCACATTATATTTATTATCGGCAGTACGGTTGATCACGTCGAGGCTCAGCCCCATGGGGTCGTTGGCCTCGTCCATGACGTGGTCGAACTTCGAGGGAACGGTGCCGACAAACGAAAGTTTCATCAGGTTGTTGATGAGCTGCTGTACGTTCTGGAGGGGGATGGAGTCGATGTTCTCGGCCAGGTGCTGCCTGTCGTTCAGCAGCACGCCGCCTTCCTTCTTTCCGAATTCTTCCATGAGGAACTTTCCTTCACCGTCGATAAAGAAATGGGACAGGGCATCGTCGGTAGGAACAAACATCGCGGCAATGTCGCGGATGCTGTTGTCGCCCGAGCCATTGTCATAGTTGTTCCATCCTGGGTCATAGATGAGTCCGTATTCGACGACGGTATTGTCAGGATCGTACATCAGGTTGCTACCTTGTGAATAGGAACTGATATAGCGCATCTGATAGATGCTGTCGATGCGCGGCAAGGTATTGTTGTCGCCCAATGACTGCACATAGTCGTTGTAGTTTCTTGTCAGGATGGAGGCTTCCAAGTCGTAATAGGGAGCACTGAAGCGGTCGAGCATCCGGCTGAAGAGGGACGACTCGCTGTTGTTGCGAATGACCTGGGCCATATTGCCTGGAGGGACAATTACGTCCTCCATCTGGTGGATATATCCGTTCTTACAGGTAATATCAGCACTGATGATCTTGTTCCTGAAGATATAGGCAGAGTGCTCTTCTGGGTTGAACATGTTTCCCGTGACCACTTCAAAGTCGCTGTTATTGCCACGGGTCGTGATACCGTTGGTGGTCATCTGCTCCTCAGTGAAATGCACCATCATGGGACGGGTGGCATCCATCACGATATACAGGCCCTTGTCATAGAACTTTTTCCAGTACTCATTGTTCTTGGGCATGTCGCCCTCCCACTTCATGTGGGTGATGGTATCTATCACGCTGGCACTTGTCACATGCTTCAAGGCCATGCCGTGGATGATGGGGTCTTCGGATGTGCCTGAGATGTTGGAAAGCATCTCCACCAGCAGCGCATTGTCGAGCATGGAGGCGTTGAGCAACTGTTTTTTCATGGCAAGCGTAAGGTCCTCATATCGCTTCACCCCCCACTGATTATTGGCAAAGAAACGCTCAAAAGCCTCGTCGTTGGCTGCAAAGACGGTCTTTGAGCCAGTTTTCGACAGCGTCTCTGCATAGCCGAGGTCGTCTATCAGACGAAGATAGTTCGAGAAAGTACCCGACAAAATTTCTTTGTCGGATTCCTGAATGCTACTGGGATCTTTCAAGGCACCATAGATACTACCTCCTAACCATGAAGGATAGTTTCCCTCGTCGTCAAGGTCGTAATCGTCTGTACATGCCGTGAATCCCACACAAATCATAGCTAAAGAAAAACACATCCATTTTTTCTTCGCAAGTACGAAAAAGTGGTTATTCATACAGGTTTCGGTATAGTTATTGTTCTTAATTTCTTCTATAAAAGCGTTTCATCACGCTTATCAGGGTGCAAAATTACAAAAAAAAAATCAAAACTATAAAATGTTTTTCAAAAAATTTTAAAAACATTTTCGTTTTTCCCTCCATTGTTTCGCGTTAATGGCAATTATCACCTTATAATCTACGCAACCTATGTTTCGGGAATAGGAAACTGCGACTCTGCTACGGCGTAAAGTTCTTGCTGCGCAAGCGAGCAGAGGTCGAGTGGAGAGAGGTACGGAGAAAATATGAAAAAGCTCCGTCCTCTCTGTATGAAAGGACGGAGGCAAAGTTAAAACAGAGGCATTGTTTTATGTTTTTGGAACCCTTACTGCGGAACGATGACCTGATAGTGCCCGCTGAGGTGCATGAAAGCAAAGAGGCGGAGCAGGCCGTCGTAGTAGGCATCGAAGTAGCCGTCCTCGAAAGGCTCGTGCTTGGCGTTCCAGAGGGCATCGACAAACTCGCGGCTCTTCTCGTGCTTGCACATCACGGAGGCTGCCGCCACGGTGCTGACGAGGCCGATGCTGTGGCGCAACTTGCGGAAGCCGCCGGCGCCGAGAATCTCGTTGCCCTCGGGCAGGGTGCCATCTGGACGGTACTGGTCGACAAAGGTGTTGACCCCCTGACTGTAGAAGAAGTTCTGAATCTTCTCGCCATACTGCTGCTGCCACTCACCGTCGGCACAGCTCCACTCATAGTCAAGGGCGATGTTCATGGGCACGCGCCAGGAGTCGTAGCGGAAGTTGTTGTTACCATTACGACGGGGAGCACCCTGCGGAGCCTGTTGCATACCTGGGAAGCGCGGCATCTGCATCTCGCTGCCGTCAAACTGGCACTGGTCGCCATTCAGGCCTGTCTTCTCGTTGATGCACTTGTGCAGGAACTCACGGCTCTTCTTGGCACAGTCGAGCCAGAAGTCGGCGCGTCCGTCATCGCCCCACTTCGCCCATACTTCGTAGAAGGCGGGGATGTGGTAGGAGGGGTCGGTGAAACGCTGGCCGAAACCATCGGGGGTGAAGGTAATCAGGCGTGTCTCAGGGTCGATGAGGTACATCTGCTGTGGGCCAGTCTGCTGAGGACCGAAACCGCCAAAACCAGGACGGGGTTCTGGAGTATACTCGCGAGGCTGGATGCAGTCGAGGATGTGCTTGGCCTCGGCCTTGTAGTCGATGCCCGTATCGTTGCCCCAGCGGTTGGAGGCGAAGATAAGGGCAGTGATGAAGTAGAGTTCGCCGTCGCTGGCCGCCCCGTCGGCGTTATGGGTGCCGTCGGTCTTGCAGCTCCAGGCGAAATAGCCCTCACGTGGCCCGCTCTGGTGCTGCATGTACTTCTTGCTCCAACGCCACAGACGGTCGAAGATGTCCTTCTCACCCATCTGAACGGCAATCATCAAACCATACGACATGCCCTCGGTGCGGGCATCGTTGTTCTTGATGTCCGAGACATAGCCGAGCGAGTCGCCCACCTCGAAATAGACCTTATTGGGACCACGGAACACAGCGTCGAACACCTCCTTCAACCTGGCGTCCACCTCTGCCGGCTGGTAGCCCATCTCCACAAACACATTACGGTAGCGGCCCGTCTCGAAACCACCTTTTCCCTGTGCTAAGCCCATGACTGCGGTGCCTAACACCATCATAAATACTAATGCTGTCTTTTTCATACGGTATAGTTACATAATAGTTTTCTAAACTCCTTCAACACGCACGGCTTTTCCTTTTTCTACCTGTATCTTCTTGAATACGCCGTCGTATTTCACCCAAACGGCACCCTGAGGGGAATGGACGTTACGGATGGAGGCCTCCTTTACACGACCGCCCTGCCAGACGATGTCCACCTCGAAGCCGCCTCGGGCACAGAGTCCCTTGACACTTCCCTCAGACCAGGCCGAGGGCAGGGCAGGCAGGAGGTCGATGACCGTGAGGCCGTCTTTCGTCTTGTGGCTCTGGAGCAGCATCTCGCAGACACCCGCCGTGCCGCCGAAGTTGCCGTCAATCTGGAAAGGCGGATGGGCATCGAAGAGGTTGGGATAGGTGCCGCCGCCACCCCAGTGGTTAGCTCCTGGTGACACATACTTGAGCAGTTTACGGTAGATGTGATAGGCTTGATCGCCCTTGTGCAGACGTGCCCAGAGGTTGATGCGCCAGCCCGTGCTCCAGCCCGTGGTCTGTTCCCCCTTCTGGATGAGGGTCTTTTCGGCTGCACCGTAGAACGACTCTGGCAAGTTGTTCCCAGGATAGAGGCCGATGAGGTGGCTCTGGTGACGGTGCTTCGGGTCGAAGTCGCGCCAGTCGTGGAACCACTCGTTGAGGTCGCCCTCCTTTCCCACCGTGTAGGGATGCAGCCGCTGCAATGCCGTCTCGTAGGCGGCGATATTGTCGCCGCACAGCCGTCCTGCCTCGATGACGTTCTGGAACAGCTCGCGGATGATGGCCATGTCGGCCGTACCGCCGTAGCAGGTCATGCCGTGGTAGCCTTGGTCGGTGACATATTCGTTCTCAGGCGAGGTGCTGGGGGCGCTTATCAGCTCCTGGGGATTGTTGGGGTTGGGGATGAGCCAGTCGAGGCAGAACTCGGCAGCGCCGCGCATCAGCGGATAGGCCACGTTGCGCAGGTAGTCGAGATCCTGCGTGAACAGATAACGTTCCCAAAGTGCTTCAACAAGCCACGCGCCGCCCATCGGCCAGTTGGCCCATTCAGGCTTCTCGCGCTTTTCACCAACAGGGTTGGCCATGGCCCAGATGTCGGTATTATGGCCGGCACACCAGCCACGCTCCACGCCCCAGTAGTTCTTGGCCGTGTGGCGTCCCGTCTCGGCCAGCGCGGCAATGAAGCCGTCGAGCGGCATGGCCATCTCGGTCAGATTGGCCACGAAGGCGGGCCAGTAGTTCTCCTCGAGGTTGATGTTGATGGTATAGTTACCGCGCCAGGGTGCAAACAGATGCGGGTTCCACAGCCCCTGGAGGTTGGCGGGAACGGCGGGCGTGCGCGAACAGGAGATCAGCATGTAGCGGCCATACTGGAAGTAGAGGGTTTCCACATAGCGGTCGCCCTCAGCGGTGGTGCCGTAGCTGCGGAGGAGGGAGTCAGTGGGAAGGGGAGACCCCACCCCTGCCCCTCCCCTCAGGGGAGTTTCAGAGGAGAGGTTGAGCTTCACGCGGTCGAAAAAGTGCTGGTAGTCGGCCACGTGACGGGCCTTCACCTCGGCATACGTGATGTCCTTGGTTTGACGGATGCGTTCACTGGCCAGTTCCATATAGGGAGCACCCTCACGAACGGGATGCTTGGTGGCACTGTTGAAGCTCGTCTCGTTGACGAACCAAAGGGTAGCCTCGGTGACGCCCTTCAGCAGCAGCGTGCTGTCCTTGGTCTCAACCGTTCCGTCCTGGTACGCCACTTTGATGATGGTGCAGAAGTGGGTGCTTTCCTCGGCAGCACCCAGGGCATGGCCCGTCATCATGAGCTGCCTGTCGCTGGCCTTCGTCTGGTGAGACAACAGCGAGGTGAGGCTCAGCTCAACGTTGATAGCACGAGGGGCAGACGCCGACAGACGGATGGCTCCCACCTGGTCGGGGGCAGAGCAGAGATATTCACGACGGTACTCCACGCCACCTTTCTGATAGGTTACATGCACCAGTGCCGAGTCAAGATTCAATTCACGCCTATAGGACCCGACCGTGTTGTCGTCCGTGCTTTTGTCAATGATATGCAGCGTGCCTAACGGCTGATAGTACGTGGAGTTGTGGCCTTGGACATGCAGCTGCAGCGAGTCGGCCTTAGCGTAGTCCTCAGCGAAGAGCGCCTTGCGTATCTCAGGAATCCAACGGCTTGCCCCCTCGTCTTCGTGCAAGTCAACGGGCGTGCCCGACCATAGCGTCAGGTCGTTCAGCTGCACCACATCGTCACTCGGATTGCCATATACCAGCATCCCTAACCGGCCGTTGCCCAATGGCAACGATTCTTCAAAATAAGTGGCAGGACGGTCGTACCACAGCCGCATCGGCAACTGTCCGTCTGCCCATGCTGTCACCGTCGTCGTCAGGGACAGTAGCACTAACAATTTTATTCTGTTTTTTGTCATTTCTCTTCAGTTGGTTGTTTACAGTCACCCAAGGAAGAACAGGCTCACTCCGAATACGGAGATAACGGCTCCGAGGATGGCACGCCAGGTAATCTTCTCATGGAAAAGCCAGTAGGACGGAAGCAGGATAATGATAGGGGTCATCGCCATCAGGGTGGAGGCGATGCCGGCAGCTGTGTACTGGACGGCCATCAGCGAGAAGCCAACTCCTACGAAGGGACCGAAAATAGTGGTGGCGGTGGCGACGGTCAGGCCTTTCTTGTCGTGCAGGGCTTCGCGCAAGGGTTTCATGCCATCGCGGAACCAGAGCAACAACGAGAAACCGATGATGCCAGCTACGCAACGGTAGAAGTTGGCACTGAAGGGCACCAGCCACTCAGGCACGCCAGCCTCTGCCAAGGCCACCATATCGTAATGGTCCATGCCGATCTTGCTCAGCACCAGGCCTACGCCCTGACACACGGCAGCGCCGATGGCGAAAAGCACACCATTCAGAGGTAACTTCAGCGACACCTTGTGGTGCTCACCCCGTCCAAGCACAGAAATGCCGATACCGAAGAGTGTCACCAGCATCGCCACGATGCTCATCAACGTCATCTGCTGTCCCAGCGTCACCCAGGCCATCAGCGCAGCTGACAGCGGGGCGAGCGTCATAAAAAGCTGGCCATATCGCGAACCTATTATAATATAGCACTGGAACAGACAGAAGTCGCCTATCACGTAGCCCACGAGTCCTGACAGCAGCATCCACCCGCAGGCCCCTCCTGAGACGCCAACAGGAAAGGGATTGCCTGTTACCACGCCAAAGAGCACCAGCGAGAACAACAGAGCCATCGCTATGCGGAGCACGTTCAGGGTCAGGTTGCCCAGCCGTTTTGAGCCAAACTCGCTCAACAAGGCCGTCGCCGTCCACGAGAACGCCACGCCTATCGATATCAGTTCGCCTAAGTAAGTCATCGTCGGTTTACGGTCGCAAAATATTCCTGACCTTCTGTAGCAGCGTTGCTGAGGTTGAAGGAGATTTGCAATCCCCGACCTCTACGGGCACCAGATACCAGCGCACCGTCCAACTGAGCTGCTCATGGGGCTTCAGCGTGGTGTAAGCGCCCTGGCTCTCCAGTTCGATGTAGGTTTTGCCACGGTTCACGTACACCTGTATCTCGGCTTCATCAGGGGCAGGAGTCTCCTCCAGACTCCCCTGATTAGGAGAGGGAAGATCGTCGAAGGTCTTCAGAAGCAGCAGGCCGTTGTTAAAATATGCGAGCCAGCCCTTGCCGTCGGCATTGATCTTACGGTTCTCTCCAGCTTCATCCGGCTGATACCACACGGCTCCGTGCTCAGCCTTGAAGGACATGAGACCAGCGGGTGTGATGCCGTCGAGGGGTGCATCGAAGAAAATCAGTCCGCCATCGTTGACCACACGGGTAATCTCCCAGGGAGCCACCTGACGGGTCTCGTCGCTCTCATTAATAATAGAATAGGTGACGACAAATCCCCCTCCCTGCTGGGAAAGCGTCTCGTCGATGGAGAACTCCTTACGAACACGGTATTTCATCTTCTCCGATACCTCACTGGTCATAACGAGGTGGCCGTCGCGCTCCTCCACCTGATAGACTCCCTTGTCGAATTCCTGAACGGGTGGCCAGTTCCACTCCTTCTGCGGGCTTGTCCAAAAAGTGCTGCCGAAGGACTCAGGGGCAGTCTGCTGTGAGATGACTTCCTGCCCTTTGTACTTCAGCGACATGATTTTGGCGCCCTTCGTGGGGTAGATGGTCATGGTGACATCGCCCGCCGTGAGCTGTCGGCTGCTCTGCTTGGCGCGGAAATCGTCGAGTTGCTGGAAACAGTGCTTGTCGATGATCTGAGCGAGACGACGGTCGTGGTTGTGGCGAAGCTTACACTGGTAGTTGAACTCCATCAGTTCGCCGTTCTCCTTCGTATAGGGATGCCATTCAGGCAGACCGCCGATATTCGGATTGCCGTTATGGGCAAACTGTGCCCACACGCTACTCATCGTGTCGGCCAGACGGAGGTCGTCCTCAGTGGGCTGCGGCAGTTCGTTGCCGGCATGGTGGAGCGTGTTGAAGCAGAACTTCAGCTCATGGCCATGAACACTACCCTTATTTACGGGTGAACGCCAGGTAAACATATACATATAGGTGGGAGCCTGACGTGTCTCGCTGATGGCATCGGCAGTGATGATGGTCTTGGGACGGAACAGCCAGTCGATGCTCAACAGGTCTTGGGGAGAATGGTCAGGATAGGCCTCGGCAAAGGCACTGAGGTAACCATTGGCATCGAAGCCGAAGGTCCTGAACAGCTCACGACGGGCTTCGTCCTGCGTCATCGGCTGGTCGTAGCGCAGACGCTGCAGCTCGTTGAACGTCGTTCCGATGAGGATAGGGACATTGTCGCTGATGCTGGCAAAACCATCCTGGAAGGGCTGTTGCAGCAGCACCTCACCATCGGGCGTAGGACCGAAGCCCCACATCATCGGCGTGCCAGGCTTGCGGGTGCCGATGCTGGCGGCCATAGCACGCTGGCCAGCGGCGTAGAGCGTATCGTATGGAACCTTATTGATGTCCTCAATATGCGCCGCTTCGATGTTCAGCTCCTTCAGCACGGCCTGGCCCAGTTCCTCTGTCATCTGCTTGGTGTTCACGTTGAGGATGGTGCCGCTCATGATAATCGCTTTGTGGAAGAGGCCCTTGGCCTGCGGCATACAGAGCAACGTACCTACCTTTCCTCCCCCACCCGACTCGCCGAAGATGGTCACATTATTGGGGTCGCCACCAAACTGACGGATGTTCTTCTGCACCCATTGCAGGGCCTGCACCACGTCGAGCATGCCCACATTGCCAGAGTGCTTGTACTTACTCCCCGCCCCTGAAGGGGAGGGGCCGGGGGTGGGGTCTGTACACGCCGACAGGTCGAGGAATCCGAGGATGTTCAGACGATGGTTCACACTCACCACCACCACGTCCTTCTTGGCCAACTGCATGCCTGGGTTCCACGCCGAGGTGCCTGAGTCAAAGCCGCCGCCGTGCAGCCAGAGCATCACCGGTTTGAGATCTGAGGCCTGGGACTTGAGGTTTGTTGTCCAGACGTTCAGCACGCAGCACTGCTCAGACATCTCTTTCTCGCTGAGCTTGCGCCCCCTGGTGATCTGCATGGCCTGCGGTCCCCATTGGTCGCAGACCATGACCCCGTCCCACATGTCGACGGGCTTGGGCGGCATAAACCGCTCGACCTTTGCGTAAGGAATTCCAAGGAAGGCGGTCGTCCCTTCCTGGTCGAACCCCTTCACCAGTCCCAACTCTGTCTTGACCACCATCGGGTCTTTTTGTGCCATGCCTGCCAAAGGAAGCAGCAGGGCGAGCAAAAGAAATAATTGTCTTTTCATATCAATGCTGATTTCTCGGATATGCTAAAAAACGGAAAATCTCCGCAATTAAGATTACTCGTAGTCGTCTATCACGGCGTTCATAAAGTCCATCATCGGCTTGGCGGCACGGAATATGCGTTCCATCTCGTCGAGCCAGCCGTCGCCCTCGAAGAACGAATTTGAGACGGCATGCCAACAGCAGTAGTCCTTCAGGCGCAGGTAGTTCACGTGAGGCCAGTCCTTGGGAAAGCCCGATGGACAGGTCTTCAGTTTTGCCAGTCCGAAGCCCTGTGGCTGGTCCCAGCTGTCGACATTCGTAGGCTCCTTGGTGTTCATGGGCTCGTCGCTGCCGAAATATTTCAGGAATTCCTCGTTCTCCACGCACCTGATCCACACCGCCGTGTTCGCCATCATCTCGTTGCGGCACGAGGTCAGGATGTTCGTCGGAAGCCAGTAGTTGCCCACGGCCAGCAGACAGTGGTCAGGCTCCAGATGAATGTAGTAGCCACCCCTCAGTGCCTTTTTGCTCTTCGCGTTGATATAGGCGCCGAGGTGGTTCTTGTAGGGCGACTTGTCTGACGAGAACCTCGTGTCGCGGTAGAAGCGGTAGGTGCAGTCCTTCACCTGTACGTGGGCAATCTCTGGGTCGAAGGTCACGACCCGTTCCAGTGCCTGCTGCACGCCCCGTTCAAACTCGGCCCTGACGGCTTCATACTCCTCTCTGTGCTTCTGAAACCACTCACGGTTGTTGTTGGCCATCACCTGCCGCAGGAACCCAATAATTCTCTTCTGATCCATCGTTTCTGTTAAATAACATATAAAGACTGCCTTATATCTTTGCATGAAAGGCCGACGCTGCAAAGGTATATATTTTATGGGAACTGACAAAGAAAACGTCTCAAAGTTTTGTGCTTTTGGCCTTTTGTTGTATTTTTCTGAGATTCTCATGCAGTCTTTTCCATAAAATCCGAACTATATAGATAGAGACAATATGCTTTTCGATGGAAGTTACGCGGCTGATAGAACGGTGCAGACAGGGCGACGCAGACGCACTTGGTGAACTCTACAAGACATACGCCCAGCGGATGAGGGGCGTGTGCCGGCACTATATCAGTGATGAGCAGACGGTGGACGACGTGCTGCACGATGCTTTTGTCATCGTCTTCACCTCGTTAGACCGTCTGAAGGACGTGCGGAAAGTCGAGGCATGGATCATGGCAATAACGCGCAACGTGGCATCGAAATACAAGGACCATTTGAGTGCACTGCCGACAGTCTCATTGGAAGAAGCAGAAACGATTCCTTTACCAGAGGAGGAAGCGACCGTAAGAGGTGTACCACTTGACGAGGTGATGCGGATGATAGGCCGTCTGCCGGAAGGGTATGCCACCGTGTTCCGTCTGTCGATATTTGAGGGGATGTCGCACAAAGAGATTGCGGCCATGCTGGGCATCGCGCCCCATTCTTCATCATCGCAACTGGCACGGGCAAAGAAAATGCTGAAAAAGTCGTTGGCTCACTATTGGATGCCATTACTGCTGTTGCTGTTGTTGCCTGTGGCATACTATTTCTATACACCCAGCACCCATTACAGCCCAGCGTACACAGAAGAGACAGAGGACAGAGAGGAGACAGAGGACACAGAGACAGGGAAACTGACTAATCATCATGAGCCGAACGAACCGACACAGATAGCCGTGATTCCTATACAACATCAAACCATCGACCCAATGATTCCTGCCGACACACTTCTGCACATCACGGATTCAACATCTTTGCCTCAAGACATTCCTTATAACAATGAAGACGTGCAAGTTGCAGAGCTACCCCCATGTGACTTCCCTACGGAAAAGGAAAAAGTGCCTAACAAACGCAAGTCATCATGGAACACCATGCTTGCATACGCAGGTGTTCCATCAAATGGCACTACCGTCATCGACAATTTCCTGACCGTCGTTGACTATGCGTCTGGCAGTCAGAGCCGCACCATGCACATCTATAACTGGGGCGAATACATGGACTACGTCAACAACTACGCCAACGAGATGGATAGCATAGATGCCATGAACATGAAACGAATGGCCATTTCCAATGCAGGCCACCCCAACGACCCGCTATCCGAAAGGAAGTATCACGAGCGTCCTCGCACCTTTGAACTGTCACTCAGCCATCCTGTCTCTAAACGTTGGAGCCTCTCTACAGGACTGAGTTATACACGCATGAAGTCAACCTTTGAGAGCGATGACCATTCTATGCTTACACGTAGAACGCAAAAGCTCTATTACGTCGGCATTCCGTTAAAACTGACCTATACGCTATTGGAGAAGAACCGCTGGCAACTTTATTCCTCTGGCGGTCTGCAACTCGACATTCCAGTACACGGCAAGGAAACGACAGAATATCTCTATATTGACCCATACCAGTCAGCCCAAGCGAGTGACTCGCTAATCAGGCCTACAACAAGTGCGCATGTCTATGCTCCCTGGCAGTGGTCGCTCAATGTGGGGGTAGGCGTACAATACCAGTTGCTGCCTCATGTCAACGCCTATTTCGAACCCCGCCTACAGTATTATATTCCTACGGGCAGCCCGATAGAGACCTATCGCACGGAGCATCCTTTCGACCTGTCATTGCCATTTGGTATCAGGCTTACTTGGTGACCATTACGGTCTTTTGTCCATCCCCATCCTACAAATCCTAACGGCATCTAACGGCAGACTTACAGCTATGTACGGTCTCCGTAACTTGTCGACATAAGTCAACATGTTTGTCGACTTATGTCAACATCCTTGTCGACTTAAGTCAGCAAGTTTGTCGACTTAAGTCAACAAGGTGGGGAGGTACGGCCTCCCGTATACGAATCCCGGCAACACCCCCAGGGTAGGGGCGGGCCCCGTGCTGGCCCGCGCCTTTGGCAGTTTTGGAGCCTGAGATACTTGATTTAGCTATAAAGTTATAAAAATTTTCCTGTGAAGCATCGAAAATGGCGAAAAGTTCTTGGCGGTTTGGGAAATAAGTTGTATTTTTGCGGATTGAATGAAAACTGTGTGTTAAAATGGAGAGGAAAGGACTGCAAAGTGTAGTGCTGTGGGCTGTCGTGCTGACAGTGGTCGGGCTTGTGCTGCTGGTGTATGAATCGGACTTGTTGTGGAAGGTAGGACGGCATAATGTGTTCATATTCTCTTCACAGTTCTTTGAGGAGCGTATGATCGTTCCAGGTGGTTTCCTGTCGTGGATGGGTGGATTCTTCTCACAGTTCTTCTATTACCCTTGGGTAGGCGTGGTGACTCTCTGTGGTTGGTGGGGGCTGCTGATGTGGCTTACGAAGCGGGCATTCAATATTCCAGAGAAATGGATCGTGCTGACGGTGATTCCCGTTGCGATATTGCTCACGGCGAACGTATGCTTAGGCTACTGGGTATATTTGATTAAGCTGCCAGGCTATTTCTACGTGCCTACGATAGGCGTTACGGCTGGGACTGCACTGCTCTGGGGGTTCAGACTCCAAGGGGGTAGCACGTGGATGGGGGTGGTATACATAGTGGTGGCGACGATCGTCTGCTACCCGCTGATGGGGATATATGCTCTGGCGAGCGTGGTGCTGATGGGGGTGATGAGCCTTATACAGTGCAGAGTGCAGAGTTCTTCGACGAGCGAAGCGGCAAAGCCGAGCGCTTGGACGAGCCAAGCGGCAAAGCCGAGCGCTTCGACGAGCCAAGCGGCAAAGCCGAGCGCAAAGTTAATAGTCACAGTTGTGGCACTGCTGAGTGTGGCTGTGGTTCCGCTGATATACTATCATTTTGTCTACCATGAGACGAACATTATTTATATCTACAGCACTGGCCTGCCCGCTTTCAGCGTCAGCGAGGAATATCCCAACTATTATATCCCCTACTACGCCCTTGCGGTCTGCGAACTGGCGCTCGCAGTGCTGAGTGCACAGTTCTTGGACGAGCCAAGCGGCAGAGCCGAGCGTTCAGTTCTTAGACGAGGGACTGCGGCAAAACCGCAGTTTACAGAACAGAATAAGAGGAAGAGGACGTCGGCGCTGGTAAATTGGATTCTGCAGGGCGGTATACTTGCGGCAACAGTTGGTGGTGTCTACTATTTCTGGTACAAGGATGCGAACTTCCACCATGAGCTGAGGATGCAGCGATGCGTGGAGCAGACGGACTGGGAAGGAGTTATTGAGGAAGGCAAGAAACAGGACTGCCAACCGACGAGGGCGATTGTAATGATGCACAACCTGGCGCTAAGCCGTTTAGGAAGACAGTGTGAGGAGATGTATAAGTTTCGCAAGGGTTCTGCGAAGCCGAACACGCCGCTACCCGTCTATATGTACCAAATTGCAGGCCGCATGATGCTCTACCAGTACGGCATGGTGAACGAGTGTCATCGCATCTGCATGGAGGAAAGCGTGGAGCGGGGCTGGAATGTGGAACAGCTGCAATATCTGGCCCGATGCGCCATCATCAACAAGGAGATACAGGTTGCGAGGAAATATCTGGACCTGCTGAGGCAGACGCTGTTCTATGGCGAATGGGCCGACCATGCGGAGAGCCTACTTAACGACCCACAAATGCTGGCAAGAGACAGTGAGACGGGGCCTATCACCCACATGCTGCACTATAGCGACCGGTTAGAAGCGGTGGAAGGATGGGTGGAGAAGTTCCTGATGACCTCTTTGGCCCAGCACGATGCGGACGACATCTACTTCCAGGAACAGGCCGTACTGGGCGCACTTTGGACAAGAGATCCGGACCTCTTCTGGCCACGAATGGAGCATTTCGTGAAACTGAGCGATGGCTATGCGCCTCGCATTTTCCAGGAGGCGGCATGGCTCTTTGCCAACCTTCAGGGAATGGAGGATATAGACCAGTGGGAACTGAACAGGGAGGTGAAGGATAGCTTCACGGCATTCATGCAGATGATGGAGCGATACAAAAAGGCTCCGAGCAACATGATGAGGAACGCTATTATGGCTCGCTTCGGCAATACCTATTATTTCGAATACTTCTTCCTGAGAAACCTTACTTACTATTGATATGGAGAGAGGACATAGCTGTATATTGTTGATTTTCTGTTTATTGTTTATAGCCTGTGAAACTAAGATACCCCAGAACTACTGGGATTCGGACGAGTTTCCAAATATCTATCCGGACTATACCAACGTCACCGTGCCTGTGAATATTGCGCCGCTGACCTTCCAGATGGACGGGCTGGCAGCTCAGAATTCAGCTCGCAATTCAAAGATGGTGGCGAGGCTGACGGCAGGCGATATGGAAGTGATTTACGGAGGAAGCAAGGTGCAACCCAACAAGAGTGAATGGAACGACCTGGTCCAGTCGGCGCTGAAGCAACAACCATCGGCCATCACGGTGGAGGTGTATGTGGAGAGCAATGACCAATGGACGCGCTTCAAGCCTTTCAACATCTACATCTCGCCTGACTCTATCGACCCCTACATAAGCTACCGCCTGATTTCGCCTTCGTATGTCACCTACGAGGAGTTGACCATCAACCAGCGGTGCTTGGAGAACTATGACGAGAGCGTGATCTACGACAACATGCTCTGTTCGGAGGACACGAAGGGTCAGTGCATCAACTGCCATAACTACCAGCAGTATAACCCTGACAGGATGCAGTTTCATGCCCGCGAGCATTTAGGAGGAACGATTATAGCCTACGACGGAACCATCCGTAAGGTCAACATGAAGAGCGACTCCACGCTCTCGGCAGGCGTCTACCCCACATGGCATCCCTGGCTTCCGATCATCGTCTATTCCACGAACCTGACGGCCCAGTCGTTCCACACCGTCGACCCCAACAAGATTGAGGTGTTCGACAGGGAGAGCGACCTCATTGTCTACGATGTGGAAAAGAACGAGGTGGCGAACATTGAGAACGCCCCAGATGAGCTTGAGTGTTTCCCCTTCTGGGCATCCGACGGCAAGACGCTCTACTTCTGTAGCGCCCACTTCGAGTATAATGACTCCATCGACAAAGGGCAAGACATCATCATGCACTACCAAGACGTGAAATACCAACTCTACAAGAAAAGCTTCCACCCTGAGACTAAGCGATTCGGACCAAGGGAGCTCGTCTACGCCGCCGATACAGTTCAGAGTTGTACCCTGCCCCGTCCCTCTCCTGACGGACGCTTCCTCATGTTCACCCTCGCGCCCTACGGCATTTTCCACATCTGGCACCATCAGGCCGACCTCTGGATGCTTGACCTGCAGACCGGTGAGGCTCGCAACATCGAAGAAATCAACTCACCTGATACGGAGAGCTATCACTCCTGGTCGAGCAACGGCAGGTGGGTCCTGTTCAGTAGCCGCCGCTACGACGGAAACTTCACCCGTCCCTTCATCGCCCACATAGACAGCAACGGACATGGCAGCAAGCCCTTCGAACTGCCTTCTGCCGACCCCGACTACCATCGGAAGTTCCTGAAGAGCTACAATGTCCCTGAGTTCATGCGAGGCCCAGTCACCATCAAGCCGCAACAGTTTGCAGACGTCATTAAAAGTTCTTCGACGAGCCAAGCGGCAGAGCCGAGCGCACAGTTAAAATAATTGAAGACTGGATAATATATTGTTTATAAAGTGAGCAGACGATATTATAAATTGCTTCTTTGTCTCCTCTGTGCCCTCAGTTCACAGTTCACAGTTCATGGCGCACAGTTAAAAGACACCTATACAGAGGAGCGTCCCCTGATTTATGAGGACGTATGGGATCTATGGCCCTACTCCTTTCTCAACGATAACGGTGAGCCTGTGGGCTACACCATCGACCTCCTGAAACTGATCTTCGAGGAGCTGGACATCCCCTACAGAATCAAGCTGAAGCATCTCCAAAATGCCCTGAGCGACCTGAAGTCCGGACGTGCCGACCTGATGTGTGGCATGGACTCACACTACTATCACGAGAATGCGAAGTATGGCACAAGCGTCATCCAGATATTCACCCACAGCGTGCTTCACCATAAGGATGATCCGATGCTTGTCAAGTCTGTCGACGACCTATCCACGCAACGGGTCATCGTTCATAAAGGCGGCATCAGCCACAACCTGATGATGGAGCGCGGAGAGGATAATAACGCCATACACTATAACGACATGCAGGAGGCTGTGCAGTATGTCCATAACCATCCTGGAACCCAGATTGTAGGCAACACGATGTCGTTGAAATGGTTGCTCCATAAGTTCGACTACGACGACCTGGAACTGACACCTGTCAACATTCCGCATGGAGAGTACAAGTTTATGTCGAACGACACCTGTCTGCTTCAGCAGATGGACAGTGTGTTCACCCAACTCAACTCCTCTGGCCGTCTGCAACCTCTGCAGAACAAGTGGTTCTATCCTGATAACAAGGACACGGGCATTCCCTCATGGGTGTGGTATGTAATCGTCGCACTTCTATTGGTCATTGTTACAGTCTCCATCTACTATATCAGCTACCGTCTCTACGAGCAGAAGATGTTGACAAGCGTGCGCCGCTCCAATGACCGCCTGTCGCTCATCCTCAATACGAGTAAGGTGCACATCTGGCTGTTTGACATCGCAGGAAGGACGATTACCAGCATCAACTCTGAAGGCAAGAAGTCCGTCATGCCCATGTCGCCGTATTTCGGAATGTTCTATGTGCTTCCGGAAGACTATGAGCAGCTGTGCAGCCTGATAGACGATATGGCTTCCCAAAAGAAGGAACGCGAGACAATGGAGGTGCGTACCGTCAGGAAGAACAGCAAGGAGGAGCACATCTTCTCCGTTGACTTCTCGGTAATGAAACGCGACAAGAACGGGTGCCCCACAGTTATCATCGGTGCCACTACCGACATCACGGCACAAAGAAGCCGGCAAAGACAGCAGAAAGACATCATGCTGCGCTACCAGCATATCTTCAACTCGGCTATGGTAGACAATGTCTCGTACGACGAGTACGGCTTTATAGACGGTTTGAACGAAAAGGCTGTCAAGAGCCTTGGCGGAAACGTGCAGCACATCATAGATGCTAAAGTCTCCGTTCAAAGTGTATTGGGAACCCCTAACCTTTCCCTCGACGACCTGGACTACACCTACCTGACGCAGATATACAAGTCACTTGACGACGGGCGGCCCCTGAACCGGATTCTGGGGCGCGACGAGTTGTACTACGAGCTGCAGTTAGTACCTGTCCGCGACGACGACGGAAAGCTGTTGGGCATCTATGGCACAGGCCGCGACGTCACGGAGATAGCGAAGTCCTACTCCCGTCTGCAGAAGAACATCGTCAGGCTGCAGGAGGCGACCAGCGAGCTGCAGGACTACGTGCGCAACATAGACTACGTGATGAAGAACGGTGGCGTGCGCATGGCGAACTATTCGCCCGACACGCATACGCTGACCATCTACAGTGAGATTGAACGCGTGCAGCACCGACTGACACAGACGCGCCTGCTGTCATTAGCTGCCGAGGAGTCGAAGAATACCGCCCTGCGTATTATGAACAACATGGACAACCTCACCCTACAACCGGTCAAGGCTGTGATCAAGTCTATATTACGCACCAGTGGGAACAAGCCTTTATGCCTGTCGTTCTCCTTCGTTCCAGTGAAGGATGCCAACGGGAATGTCACCGAATACTTCGGAATGTGTCGTGACATCAGCGACATCAAGGCCACAGAGGAACTGCTGGCACAGGAAACCAAGAAGGCACAGGAGGTGGAAACGGTGAAAGATGCCTTCCTGCGCAACATGTGCTACGAGATACGAACCCCACTCAACTGCGTCGTGGGATTCGCTGAACTTATAGAAGACGACCCTGATGCCGACGATGAGAAAATCTTCATCGAGGAGATCAAGAAGAACTCTCGCAGCCTGCTCAACCTGGTCAACAACATTCTCTTCCTCTCCCGTCTCGACGCTGGCATGATAGAATTCAAGACCGTTACGGTAGACTTCGCCACCTACTTCGAGGGACATTGCAGGGCAGCATGGCAGCACTGCCAGCAACCAGGAGTAGAATACATCGTTGAGAACTTCTACAAGCACCTCGTCCTCGATATTGACCTGTCCAACTTGGGCATCGTCATTGACCAAATTGCAATCAATGCCGCACAGAATACCACATCGGGACTCATCCGCGCACGCTACGACTATAACGGTGAAGCCCTCACGGTGGCCATTCAGGACACAGGCTGCGGCATACCTGCCGACCAGCGCGATAAAATCTTCCAGCGCTTCGCCACCACCCACAGTGGTAGAAGCGGACTGGGCCTGCCCATCTGCCAGGAGGTGGTCAGACGGATGGGAGGCAGGATTCACATAAAGTCCGATGTCGGCAAAGGCACAATCTTCTGGGTTGTCATCCCCACAACAGCTACCGAGGTGGAAAGGAAATAATGATAAATATAAACTACAAACGCTGTACTGTATACTGCGGCATTGCCGCAGTCCCGTCGAAGAACTATGAAGTATGAACTGATTTTACTCTTTTGCCTTTTCACCCTTTCATCCGCTGGAAGGGATTTGCAAGCTGTTGGAGGGGATTTGCAAGCTGTTGGAGGGGATTTGCAATCCCCGACCCATACTTATACCGAGGAGCATCCACTCGTCATTGTCAGCGACTGGGACTTCCGCCCCTTTGAGTTCATCAACTCCGAGGGAAAGCCTGCGGGATACAACGTCGACGTGCTCGACATGATTCTTGACCAGCTCAACATCCCCCACAAGTTCGTCATGCAAGAGTGGCACGTCGCTACAGATATGTTCAATCGTCATGAGGCCGACCTCATCCACGCCCTTTATTCATTCTACAAAGACGCCCCCTACGTATCGACCCAGAAATACATCAATTATTACAACCTGAATGTGGCACGTCGCTCTGGCACAGAACCACTCCATCATCTCAGTGACCTGCTGCCTACCGACACGCTGATGATAAAAGAGGACGACTATGCCGCCTTGACCTTTGCCGAAATGGACTCCGTGCCGTTCACCACAGAGTTCCACTCACCGAAGAACGCACTGACGGGCATCAGTCAAGGCAGATACAAGTACTACATCTGGGGCGAGGTTCCTCTAAAATACAAAATCCTGGAACTCGGACTCGACAGCATTGCCCTCGACAAGATAGACATCCCTGCCGGCGAACTGCGTATCATCGGCTACGACGAAGAGCTCATCGACCTCATCGATGACCAGTACACAAGACTCGAACAGGCCGGCGAACTGCAGAATCTATACGATCACTGGTTCCACCCCGAGCGCCAGCACAACGATGAATCACCCCTCGCCCTCCTCATTCTCGGAGGACTCCTCCTCGCAACCGTTATCGTCTACCTCCTCATACGGCTCCTAAGACAAAGGGTGCGCATCGCCGTACGCGAGAGCTCCGACCTGGGACAGATGATGGACCAGGTGCTCAACATGGGCGACTACTTCGTCATCGAATGGGACTTCAAGACCAACATGCTACGCAACAAGTACGGAAACCTCCTGCCTAACGGCGAAATGATACCTGAAGACTTCCTCAAACATACACCCCCCGAAACGGCACAGCAGATACACAACAACAATGCACAGCTCGCCACAGGTGTTGTCAGTCACTACGACATGAGCTTCAGCTTCAACCACGGCACACCTGAACAGCCCATCTGGAGAAACTACTACGGCAATGCCATCGTCGAAATCGAAGAATCCTCCAAACGGCCACAATACATCCTCTATACTATTAAAGACATCACCGAAGAGGTCAACGAGGAAATCCGTATCAGGACCAATGCCAGTAAGTACAAGAAGATGTTCGACACCAACCTCGTCGCCATGTCATTCTACGACCCCGACGGACACATCCTCGACCTCAACAGGAAAATGCGCGAACTCTGCCAGACAGACCTCGCAACAGACAACTCACAGTTCTTCCACAACACCATCCTCTTCAGCTTCCCCAACCTACAAGGCGTCTACCAGCCCCGTTCACGCGAAATCTTGTACGTCTGCCAACACCTCGAGGAACCACAGTTAGGATTAAACAAGTACATAGAGTTTCGCATCAAGCCTGTCATTAACGATGACGACCAGCTCGTCTACTACATCGTCACTACCCGCGACATCACCGCCGAGCGCAACATGTATCTCGAACAGCGCAAACACGACCAGCAGCTACACACCGTCAACGAAGCCGTCAAACGCTATGAGCAGCAGCTCCGCTACCTACTGGAGGAAAGCCGCATCTACATCTGGAGCTACATCCCCGCAAAAAACGTCATCAATCTCACACGCACACCAGGACAGACCGAATTCACTGAAACCTTAGAGGAATATCTCCTCTCCATAAACGCAGACTCGCGCCAGCAGGCTATCGCCGACATACAGAGCGCCATCCAGCAAGGCAAGCCCTACAACACCATCCTGCTCTTTGAACGCACACCACTCGACTTAAAGCCCACATGGTATGCCGTCTCTGGTGTCCCCATGTTCAACAAGGACGGACAGCTTACCCACTACTTCGGCCTGTCCCGCGACATCACCGAACTCATCGATGCTCAGGAGAAACTACGCATAGAGACCGCACGCGCCAAGGACTCAGGACAACTTAAGGCCGCCTTCCTCGCCAACATGACCCATGAGATACGCACACCACTCAACGCCATCGTAGGCTTCTCAGAACTCCTGCCCAGCATCCACGATGCCGGCGAGAAAAAAGAGTTCATGCGAATCATCCGCAACAACTGCGACATGCTCCTCCGACTTATCAGCGACATCCTCGAAGCCTCCGACATCCATTCCTCACCCCTCCACATCCAGCCCGCCACCGTCGACTTTGCACAGGCCTTCGACGACATCTGCCAGACACTCCAGCAACGTGTGCAGACACCCCGCGTCAAGTTCATCAAGGAAAACCCCTACACCACCTTCATCACACTTCTCGACAAAGCACGCATACAGCAAGTCATCACCAACTTCGTCATCAACGCCGTCAAGTACACACAGCAGGGACATATCCGCGTCGGATACAAGACCGCCCCCAACCCCAAAGGCACAGCCCCCGCCCCCGGACTCTACATCTACTGCGAAGACACAGGCGCAGGAATCCCCAAGGAAAAGCAGGCCTCCGTCTTCGAGCGCTTCGTCAAGCTCAACGAATTCGTTCAGGGCACCGGCCTCGGACTCAACATCTGCAAGTCTATTGCCGAACGCTGCGGTGGCAGCATCGGAGTCGAAAGCAATGGTGAAGGTAAAGGCTCCACCTTCTGGATATGGGTGCCCTGTCCTCAGAAGGTAAGCAGCGAGATTTTATCAAAACTGTAGACAGATGAACTGCTGCCAAACATCGATGTTTCCCAGT
>ERZ809472.24-NODE-24-length-40852-cov-11.077212_pt1 | contig 40852 bp, 29 predicted proteins | sample MGYA00521274_ERZ809472 | MGnify/ENA primary metagenome ERZ809472 (study PRJEB31581, sample SAMEA3312791) | metagenome | study: EMG produced TPA metagenomics assembly of the PRJEB8939 data set (Metagenomic analyses of Rumen microbiomes reveals... | reverse complement strand
GAGATCTACACTCTTTCCCTACACGACGCTCTTCCGATCTGCTAGTCCTCTTCCTTTATACCGACGGATTGACCGAGGCCATGGACGCCAGCCGTGAGAAGTTTGGAAAACAGCGCGTCAACGAGGTCATCACAGCCTTCAAGGGTTCCCCTCAACAACTGATTGAAACGATGACCGCCGCCGTCCACGAGTTTGTAGGTGACACCGTGCAGAGCGACGACCTCACCATGCTTGCCTTCAAATATACAAATGTATTGGAAAAACTTGTTTAATTAAAAACATTAAAACTATGGCTAAGATTAATACTATGGCTAAGATTAAGACTATCGGTATTCTGACGTCGGGCGGCGATGCTCCCGGCATGAACGCGGCCATTCGTGCCGTCACACGCGCAGGCATCTGCGAAGGTTTCAACATTAAAGGCATCTATCGTGGCTACGACGGCCTCATCAAAGGTGAAATAAAAGATTTCACCACCGAGGACGTGAGCGGCATCATCACCCGTGGCGGCACCATCCTCAAGACCGCCCGAAGCAAGGAGTTTATGACACCCGAAGGTATGGCGAAGGCCTACGAGACCTGCCAGAAAGAAGGTATCGACGCCCTCGTCGTCATCGGCGGCAACGGCTCGCTGACAGGTGCCTGGAACTTCGGCGTGGAGTTCGACTTCCCCGTCATTGGACTGCCTGGCACCATCGACAACGATCTCTATGGCACGGATGCCACCATCGGCTACGACACCACGATGAACACCATCATGGAGTGCGTGGACCGCATACGCGACACCGCCAACTCCCACGAGCGCATCTTCTTCATTGAGGTGATGGGACGTGACGCCGGCTTCTTAGCACAGAACTGTGCCATCGCCTGCGGTGCCGAGGCTGCCATCGTGCCCGAGGAGGTGACCGACGAAGACCAGTTGGTTAGGTTTATGCAGCGCGGTGTCCGCAAGTCGAAGAAGTCGTGCATCGTCATTGTGTCGGAGAGTCCGAAATGCGGTGCCCTCTACTATGCCGACCGTGTGAAGCACGAATTTCCCGAATTCGACGTGCGTGTCTCCATCCTGGGCCACCTGCAGCGCGGCGGCAGTCCGTCGGCTCGCGACCGCATTCTGGCCAGTTGTACTGGTGTAGGTGCCGTCCTGGCCATCCAGCAGGGGCAGCGCAACGTCATGGTGGGTTATCGCAACAACGACATTGTCTATGTACCCTTCACCGAGTGCATCCGCACGGACAAGCGCTTCGACAAACGCCTCATTGCTGTGCTTGACGAACTGAGTATCTAAGCCTCAACAAGTTTGAGAATGAAAATGAATAGACAATTAAGAATCATGAGACAGTCCATACGTGACTGTCTCATATTTCGCCCTTTATTGTATAATGTCTGTCGTTTATTGGTTGTTGTCTATTGTTTATTGTTCACTTTCCCCGTGGGGGCACAGGATGTCGTCACCGACAGTGTGGCACAGAGCACCGTCATTGATAGCACCGCCCTCCAGAAAAAACCTTTCCTGAAACGTTTGCAGGACAAACTCACTGACCGCTATTACACCTCAAAGTACGACTCTGATTATGTCACACGACCGTTGGGCAATCTGACCCTGAAAGTGAGGATGAACCAGACGGGCAACTCGTTCCATTCAAAGCAAACGGTCTCAGACATCCACTCGAAGGCTGACCTCAGCACCAGCCATAAGACTACGTTTTCCGTGGCCGCAAACTATCGTGGATTAGGCGTAGGGATTGCCATCAATCCCGCCAAATGGAAAGGGGTTTACGATGATTATGAGCTCAATTTTAACTACTACAGTCGCTGCCTCAGTCTCGACCTTAGCTACCAGCGGTCAGAATCGTTGGCTGGCGATATCCATAGCGACAGAGGCGAGGGAAGGCTTGAGTCGGGCGACGTGACACTGAAAGTGCTCAATGTGGTGGGCTATTACACCTTCAACAATCGCCGCTTTTCCTATCCCGCTGCCTTTACGCAGAGCTATATTCAGCGGCGTTCTGCCGGCTCGTGGCTGGCCGGTATCAGCTATCAGGGTGGTACCATTCGTGCCAACGACGAATTGAAGAATCGCAGACCTGATGCACCTGACGTGAAAATTCAAATCCGACACCTCGGTATCGGTGGAGGCTACGGCTACAATTGGGTGCCAGGCAAGAAATGGCTGTTGCACCTCTCCTTCCTGCCCACCTTCGTAATTTATAAACATAACAAGGTGACCATCAACGACGAGGTCCAGTCCTCTAAACACTTAAACTTCAATATGATCTTCAACGAGCGTGCAGCCGTTGTCTATTATTTCTCACCTCGCTATTTTGCTGGTGCCACCCTTGTCATGAACAACTCCCTCTTTGACAACGACAAAGTAACTGTCAACCAAAACAAATGGCGGGCCCGCGCCTTAATCGGCATGAGATTATAAGCCACTCCTTTACTCCATGACTCCTTAAAGATTTAGTATTTTTACCATGTTTAACAAAGAAACATACATCCGCCGACGCGCGGAACTGAAACGCTTAGTGGGCAAAGGCATCATCCTGCTCTTCGGCAACAATGAGTCGCCCATGAACTACCCCTCCAACACCTACGCCCCGATGCGCCAGGACTCAACCTTCCTCTATTACTTCGGACAGAAACGCGAAGGGCTCGTAGGCATCATTGATATTGACAAAGACCAGGAATGGATCCTCGGCAACGACATCGATGTTGACGACATCGTCTGGATGGGTTACACTCCCTCCGTCAGCGACCTCGCCGCAGAGGTCGGCGTCACCAAGACCGCACCCCTGTCAAAGCTCCCTGAAATCCTAAAACCATCGTCCCCTGTTAAAGGGGATTTGAAATCCCCGCTCCACTTCCTCCCACCCTATCGTCACGACACGAAGATACAGCTCATGGACCTCATAGGCATCCACCCCTCGAAGCAAAAGGAAGCAGCCTCCGTCCAGCTTATCAAGGCAGTAGTGAAAATGCGCTCACGGAAAGAGCTGCAGGAGATCGACCTCATAGACCGAGTCTGCGATATAGGCTATGAGATGCACGTCAAGGCCATGGACCTCGTTCAGCCTGGAAAGACCGAGCGCGAAGTGGCAGGGCAGGTCGACGGCATCGCCCGCTCACTTGCCCAGGGCAACAGCTTTCCCACCATCTTCTCCCAGCACGGTGAGATCATGCACGGCTCACCCAGCGACGCATTGCTCGAGGAGGGACGCCTCGTGATTTGTGACGCAGGATGCGAAATCGACGGCTACGCAAGTGACCACACACGCACAATGCCCGTTACTAAAAGCTTCACTCAGAAGCAGCTCGAGATATACAGCATCGTAGAAGAGTGCCACGACTACGTCCTGCAAGTCGCTATGGCAGGCGTAAAGTGGGCCGACGTTCATTTTGCCGTCGCACGTATGATGACAGAACGGCTCAAGGAACTGGGACTCATGAAGGGCGACACAGACGAGGCCGTTGCAGCAGGCGCCCACGCCATGTTCTTCCCTCATGGACTGGGGCACATGATGGGACTCGACGTACACGACATGGAAGGACTCGGACAAATCTACGTCGGCTTCGACGACGAGACCCGTCCCAACCTCCACCAGTTCGGCACAAACTGCCTGCGCATGGGCCGACGATTAGAGCCAGGATTCATCCTCAGCGACGAGCCAGGCATCTACTTCATACCCCACCTCATCGACCTCTGGCGCAGCGAAGGCCACTGCAAGGACTTCCTCTGCTTCGACAAAATCGAAAACTACAAAGACTTCGGAGGCATACGTATTGAGGATGACCTACTCATCACAGAAGGCGGATGCCGCTTCATGGGGCACAAGCGCATACCTTATCATCCTATGGACGTGGAAGAAAGGATGAACCTTCTTCCATTCTAAAAGCTACAACCAATGGCCACGGTCGCCGACGTGCGGTCGTGGCCATTACTATATTCGCAGGTCTCGTTAGCCTTGCGATGGCTCAGGCTCAGGCGCACATGGGTAAGCAGCCGAGTACCTGGGAATGTAAAAGAATAAGCCACGGAGCCACCGACTTGATACTGCGCTGCCGTCAGCCAAAGGTACTCACGCCAAAGATAAGCTTCCATAGTGGGCGGAAGCTCCTGTTTATCGCTCGGTGTCTGGAAGGTGCCGTCCTCGTATGGCTGGCCACTTCCCTTAAGGAAAGAAAAATCAAGGGCAAAAGTCCAGTAAGCCCTGCGCAAACACCTGCTGGCAGGGATTTGCAATCCCTGCCCTTCCCCTGCGGGAGAGGATGCTTTGCTCTTGACATTACGGCAAACAGAGACAAAGGGCTCACGGCTGCTAATATCCTGACGACGATAAAAAGGATAGATGTAGGCGGTCTGCTCGCGATGATGCCAGTTAAGTCCTGCACGGATTGTCCATTTAGGGATGTTAGGATGCAGAGCATGCGGACGGGGACATCCGCGCTCCATTTCCTTGCTGTTAAGGCTACCGAGGCACACAGTAAGAGCGGCGTAACCGTCCCTCCAAAGTTTGTTGGCGGCTTTCACGGAAGTATAATACTCATAGTAGGTGGCACCCTGTTCGTTTTGCAGCTCACGGTAGTTGGCAGCATCGTTGCGAAGGTTCTCGGCGGTCAGGGAGAAGTCGAGGAAAACCGTGCAGCCCCCACCCGCTGGCAGGGATTTGCAATCCCTGCCCCTTGAGGGATGGGGAGAAAATGAAAGCTGGGCATCGTAGCGATAGAGGTTGCTCTCATGATTGGAATAGGTAATGGTGTAAGGAGAGCGCCGACCATAATAGCCACGACGATGGGCGTAAGTGAAGGAATTGTAGAAGCTGACAAGTCGACGAGTCGACGAGCCGACGAGATTGAGCTGTGCACCCACTCCATTGTAATCGCTCACTAAGGGCATCTCACGGCTCTTGTCTGTGTAGCCGTCATTTCCGAATTGTTCTACATGACCGATAAAGTTGGCGTAGGAGATAAGAGAGTTGTAGACCTTGTCGTTCTTGCCGTATGTACTGAACTGCAAGCTCTCCGTTGTGCGATGGTAAAGATAGTTAGCACCAAAGTTAAGCCTCGCACTACTGCCCAGACTCACCGGCATGTAGAATCCTGCCGTCAAGTCAAGGTCCATCAACTTGTTCTTATGACGCAGGTCCTTGTACTTCGCCAGGTTGGCAGCGGTGTAGTCCAGGCGGGCACCAAGGGAGAAACCGTTGCAAAGTTCATAGCCTACACCGCCAGTAAGACGGTAGGTGTCCTGATGCTTCCTGCCTGTATTCGTCAGCGAGTCCTCAACAATGTCGAAAGGAAGGTGGGAGGAGATGAAAGCGGAACCTGCCATGTCATCGCCAGAGAAGTTCCTATAGCTCATTGCGCCGTAGACAACGGTACGCCTGCTCAGTCTGAAGAACGACTCCACCTCAGCATCAACGCTCAGCACATCTGGCGAGCCGTTAAAGTTCACAAAACCGCCCTTGCTCTTCGTCAGCGACAGCTCTGCCCTTCCCATATTGTCGAAGGCATAACGGGTAAGGGCGGCAGCGTTAGGACTGTATAGCCAGGGGTCGCAGACGGAAGGGAGAACGCCCTCCTTTGTATGGGCGGAAAGGCCTATACAAAGAAGGAATGTTGTCCCAAGTGTCCTTAATTTGTCCATTGATAATCAGTTGACGAGTTGACAAGTTGACGATTAGTGGAGTGCTTGAGCCGGTCTATCCATGAGAAAAAGCCGGTTTTTCTGATAGAAAAAGCCGTTCTTTCTATGAGAAAAAGTAGTTCTTTCTGGTAGAAAAAGCCGCTTTTTCTATTGGAGGTGTCTGGCTTATTTGTTTGTTCCTGCCATGATGCTTATCACAGCTGATATGTCAGCCACATCGACAATCCCATCGCCGTTCACGTCAGCATATACGTAATTGGCTGTTCCTGCCATAACGGTGATGATGGCAGATATATCGGCCACATCGACCGTCCCGTCACCATTCACGTCGCCCGTCGTTGGTCGCGGCTGCGGATCGTCGACCTGCGGCATATAGTCACGCAGGGAACAGCGCTGACGCTCGTGGAAATCATTGCTGGAATCGTTCCAGTCACGATAGACGATGTGTGCTCCCCTGGCGAGACTTTCTTCGGCATCGATGCCGCTGGGGTCGGTGCTGCCGTCCACGCCGAGGGCATAATTGTATGCCAACCTGCCCGCGTTCCAAGGCAGAGCCTCAGTCATCTCCTTGTCCACGTTACGGTAGAGCGTATGTCCCAGCTTGTTGGTCAGATAGACATAGCCGGCATCGATGTCAGCGGTAAAACGCTTCATGCAGCTTTCCTTCTTGGCGGCATTGAACACCTCCACGCCGTCGATAATCCATTCCACAGGTACCTTCACACAGGCATAGACGGGTGTCTGCGCCATACCAGGAGCATACCAAAGGTTGTCGGCATCGGTAGCAAAGTCTTCGGGCGACATATCTTGTGTTTGGAAAATGAACAAAGCAGGAGAAGTGGTGCTCAGTGGCCAAGAGTTTGCCATTCCATACTTCACGGACTTCAGGTAGTGACTGGTTGGTATCACGTCCGATGGAGTCGGATAGTACATGACGTAGTTATAGCCACTCTCAGGGTCATACATGCAATAGTAAGAGGGGAAGGCATAGTTCACCGATTGGGAGTAGGTCTTGGTGTTGTCGATGGCTCCATGAACATTTACCACCACCTGACAGAAAGGCTCGATGACGAGTGTGGAAGGGAAATACCAGATGCCGTTTTGAGCAGGGATGAATCCCTCGTCCTCATACACCAGTTGTCCGTTCTTGTCATAGATGCTGGTGATGTTATTCGCCTCAGCATTGTAGGGTGTAGCCATTCCGAAGCACAAATTCGTGGCTACGACACGCTCAGGACAGTTGTTGTAGAGCACAATGCTCTTGTCCATGTGGAACACATCGCCACCCTCGTCCTTGGGGCAGCCGCCACAATAAATCTCCTTGATAATAATCTGGTCCACGTTTTGGTCGGACTGCGCCCCTGCAGGGAGGGTGAACAATAAACAAGGAACAATAAATAATAAATTCCGTTTCATAATATCTTTTATTTAATGTATTACTCTTTTGCGTGATGATTTCAGGGTAATGTCGGCGTGGTTCGTGCTGTCAGGATCAACAATAATCATACTCTTCACGCCATTAAAATTATATCGCCACCAGGTAGCGGTGGTGCTGTCGAGGAACTGTGCGGTGGAACTGGCCTCGTAAATGCCAGGTGTGACGGTGAAGCGAGTGGCACCACGAGCATCGGTGGAGTCTACAAATATGGCGTTGTGGCCAATGGCTTTCAGTTCCACCCTTGCCCCTGCGTAAGGTTCGATAGTGTTCTCAGGATAGACCAGCTGAACGGTGAGTGTACAGAGGTCGAGATCTTCGGAGTAGGAGCAGGAGGTCAACAAGCCCAAGATTCCACTCCCAGCCCCTCCCCAAGGGAGCGCAGTTAATATAGTCAAGAGGAGGAACTTTAAACGAATTGGTATTTTTAATATATTCATAAACTGCTTCATAATCTAATCAGTCCCCCTCCCCTCGGAAGAGGCAGGGATGGGTTATATCTTCAGTCTTAGTGACAGTCCGTAATAGTAACTGGGTATGTAACTGCTACCAAAGAGCGATGTCTCAAGGTCAGTCTGCGAGGAATGAACACGTCTCATGTTGTTGAAGAAGTTATTGGCGTAGAACGATACGCTAATGTGGTCGCCTATTTCCTTCGTCACGCTGAGGTTGGCGGAATAGTAGACTGAGAGACGGTTGGGATTCATGGTGTAGGCATAGTTCGAGCGGACGATGAGCTGCGTGAGGTCATTGTAGAGTTTCTGGTCGTTATCCTTTGCGGCGAGAAAAGCATCGGCAAAGGGAATCAGTTCCGTGGGGTTCTCCCACGTGGAGTAGTACTCAGGATAGACCACCACGAACTTGTTCTCCGTCGTCCCGTCGTAAGGTTCGCCAGTATAGCCCTCCTTGCCGTCGAGCATGATGCCGCGAGACGAACCGTCGGCCTGCTGGCTGAGCGAACGGCGGAAACTGTAAAGCGACGACTCTATGCGCAGGGCAACGATGAGACGTATGCGAGGTATGTGGGTGGTGATGGTGGCATTCAGGTTCAGCTGCTTCGACAATGCTCCGTTGCTTACCGAGGCATTGGCACTGCTACCCGCCGTGGTGACGCTCGTGCCTCGGTAGTAGCCGATGTACTGGAAGGGCTGGCCGCTGCTCGTCACGTTACTGATACCAAGGGGAACGTCAGCAAAGAACGTGTCGTCGGTGCTCTTGTAACGGTAGTAGTTGCCGTCGAGACGCAGCTGCGTGCGCAGGGTCTTTATCTGGGCAAAGTCCACAATCCATTCCAAACCGTAGCGCGAGAGGGGCGTGGCATTGGTGTAGTACTGATTGACGACGTAGGTGTGCTTGTCGCTATAAGGAAGCTCTTTAAGTTGAGGATTGGATGTCGATGATTGGGATTTGTCGTATACAGACACGGTTCCCGTCTCGTGGTCAATGACAAAAGCACGGTCGGCCACAGGTATTCCGCTCTGCTGGGCGGCAGACTGATTGGTGTAACGGTAGGAGAAGGGTGTGTAGGTCTTTGTGGACATGTAGGAGCCGTGCGTCTTGTGGTGGAAGGCAGAGAGGCTGATATGCGTACCTTTTATATGAAAAGCTACGCCAAGATCCCACTGATTGGTGTGCTGCCAGCGCAAAGAGGGGTTGTACTGAGCCACCGAAGGATAGGTGTGGTAGGCATAGTACGAAACATTGTCGGCGGTCGAAGTGGAGGCGAAGGCCAGCAGGTCGCTGTAGGCCGGACGCGGATAGAGCACCTGAAACGACGGCAACTTCACGCTCTTGCCCCATCCTGCGTGTATCTCCAGGTCGGTAATCCACAGGTTGCGCTGGCTGCGCCAGAGGATGTATCGGGTATTCACACGAGGCGACAGGCTGCTGACGGTGCCGTAGTCAGAGCCACTAATCATGGTGATGTCGTCGCGCAAACCAGCAGTAAACTCTAAAGAGGACTGAGGATTGATATTGGGACTTTGAGGTTTGAGGACTGACGGCAGTGGAAAAATAATCTTGTCCTCGGCATAGAGTCCAAGATTGTGCATCGTGGGCAACCCGTCATAGCGGTATTCGCGCCAGGTAGGAGCAAGGGCAATGTCCTCATAGTAGGTGCCGCGTCCGTCGTTGCGGCTGGCTTGATACTGGATGCCTATCGCGAAACGATTGGCCACACTACCGAAGCGGCGGTTGCAGTCGGCTTTTAGCTTTGCACTCCACGAAAGGGGTTTTGAGTCGCTGTAGCTGCGTACATACCAGTAGCCGGTAGGACTGAGGATGATAGGGGGAGTTGAGGAGTTGGGATGTTCAGAAATTGTGGAGCTGGTTTCCGCTATGTTGTAACCTTGTTCCGTAGCGTGGATGTAGGGCAGTGTAGAGGCGCTGTTAGCGTGTGCGTAGCTTTCCTGCTTACAATCTTGGAACGAGAAGGAAGCGTTAAGCTGGAGATTTGTAATCCAAGGACGGTTCAGCAACCAGCTCAGGCTGAGGTTGCCACGCAGAGCGTTGTCGCGAGCCTTGGTGTAGTCGTCGAGTTCCTCGTCAGGGTCTGCCTCGCTGTTGTAACCGCCAACGTTTGCTGTCAGACCAGCATTAAGGGTCAGCGGCATCGACTGCCTGAAGAACACATTCATGTAGTGCAGCGAAAAGATGTTGCGCTGGTAGGCGGTGTGGGGTGAAGCAGCGTCGGAAAACGAGCGGGCATGCTCGAAAGAAGCGTTGAGTACTCCATTGATATCAAATCCCTTGCTGACTGCTATCTGACGAGTGTGCTGGTTCAAGCTACCTTCCACGATAAAGGGCGACTTTCCCTTGCGCGTGTTCACCTTTACAATTCCGTTACTCAAGTCACCGTATTCCACTGAAGGAATACCTGTTACCACCTCCACACTCTCCACATTGCTGGAGCTGATAGTACGTGTCGAAGCACCTGTGGTCTCGCTGCTGGCAGCATTGTTGTCCAATCGCAGTCCGTCCACTTCAATGGCTGTGCCGAAACTGGCATTACCCTTCTCCTGCGAGCCGCTGCGCAGAGCCATGCGTGTGTCGTTCATCAACGAGGGGTTCACGGTCTTGCCACCAGGTAGCAGCGTGGAAATGTCGGCTATGTTGATGATTTGTTGCTGGTCAAGCGTGGTACGGTCAATGGTATAGCTCGTGGTAGCCTCGTCCTGCTTGCGCTTGGCAACAACGGTCACCTCGTCCAGTTTCAGGTTGTCGGCCTTCAGCTTCAGCACCATACCTTCAACATTGCGCTCCAAAGTCATAGGCCATATACCTTTCTTATAGCCCAGACACTGCACGGTAACCGTGTTCTTTCCACGTGGAATGTCCCGGATGGTGAACTGTCCTTTCTCACCCGTAACGGCCCAGAGCCCGCTCTCCGACAGCAACACCGAAGCAAACTCTATAGGCTGCTGGGTGTCGGCATCCACCACTTTGCCCTGTATCTGAAAACGCGCACTGGCCCTCCCCGGCTTATCGTCGGCATGGAGGGCCAGGGCAGTTGCCAAAAGCAATAACGCCAGTATGTATTGCCTGCGTATCAATCTTCAACCTTCATTCTACAACTTGTAGCAGGCACCAATGGCAAAAACCGGACGGTCAATGTCCTTCAGGTACTGGTACTTGAAGTCAAAGTTCAACTTGATCTCATCGTTCACCTGATATTCCCAACCAGCACCGATGTTCACACCGAAACGGGTGTGATAGCCCGAGCCGACAATATTGTCGCCAGTCTTATAGGTCATTATCGAAGGACCGATGATGGGATAGACGTTCATCTTTTCCCCCAGGTGGATAAGATACTGGGCGTTGAGGTTAACGTCCCACTGCGAGGCACTGTAGCCGCCCCACTCTTCACTAACCGTCCGCTTAAAGAAATAGTTGACCGCACCCTCAAGACGAAGGTTCTGCTTAATCTCATACTGCATCTTACCGCCAACACCAAAGTTCTTGAACTTGTTGTTGAAGCCATAGTTCAAGTTAATACCCACCCATTTGTCGCCTTCTTCTGCGAACGTCACGGTGCTGACAAGCAACATGGCAAAAATTACTAAAAGCTTTTTCATGATGTCTCTTTTTTCAATGAATAATGTTGTTTAACGATGCAAAAGTACGAATAATTATTTTAACTGCCAAGAAAAATCGTCAATTAACAGCAAAAAGTCGCAAAAACTATCTCCAATTCCACAAAATTTACTAATTTTGCAGCCGACTTCGGGAGTACAGACATCCCTTCTACCCAATGTTGAGCGTGGGGATGCCCACACTGCTACGTAACAGAAAACTGTGAGAGTGTTGAAACGCATACTGTACTTTACGATATGGAGCCTTGTGACACTCCATATCGTGATGTTGTTGTCCGTTCAGCTGTCGTCAGTACAGACCTGGCTGGGCCGCAAGGTGGCATCGGCACTCAGCGAGACACTGGGCACACAGACCACCGTAGGGCGCGTATACGTGGGACTCTTCAACCGCCTGATCATCGACGATGTCTGTATTCCCGACCTACAGGGCGACACGTTGCTCCGCGCCAGCCGCCTGTCGGTGAAGGCATCGCTGTTATCGCTGGTAGAGGGACGCATTGACATATCGTCGGCACAGCTTTTCGGTGCCCACGTGCGTCTTTATCAAGCCGACAGCACGGCAGCACCCAACTACCAGTTCGCCATTGACGCCCTCACCTCCGAAAACGACTCCACTGACGCTACTCCCCTCGACCTGCACATCGGCTCGCTCATTGTGCGCCACAGCAGCGTCTCCTACGATTTCGGCAAGCAGAGAGGCATGAAACCAGTCCCAACAGGGGTGTTCGACCCTGCCCATATCGCCGTCAGCGACATCAGCACACACATCACGCTGAAAAAACTTACCACCGACTCCTTGAACATCAACCTCAAGCGCCTTTCATTGCGTGAACAGTCGGGCTTCGCCATTGACAACTTCACCGCTCGTCTCATGGCCGGCCCCCATGCCACCCAGCTTCACGGACTCCGCCTCCAGCTGCCCCACTCCACCCTTGCCATCGACACCCTCGATGCCACCTACGCTTTGGGCCTTTCCTCCCCTCCGCACCTCACGAAAGAAACAGGCCGCCGCTTCATCGAGACCGTCCGACATCGCACCACCCTCAAAGGAACCCTCTTGCTTGCCGACCTCGCGCCGCTGCTGATACAGGCAGAAATAGGGAGCGGCTCCTATGCCTCACTTCCACCAATCTCCTTTGCCGCCTCTCTCTCTGGAACTTCCAATACTTTCACCATCCCCCACCTGTCCATCGACACCCCTGACGGAAACCTGGCCCTGAAAGCCTCGGGCAGCATCGAGACTGTTCAAGGGAACTGGCAATCACCACGTAAGGAATGGCACCTGCTCGTCGACCAGTTTGATGTCTCAGCCGGCATGTTTGCCGCTCTGGAAGAGACCTTCCCCGTCATACCCGACGAGTTGTCCCGCCTGGGCGACATCCACTTCTCAGGAAAATCCAGACGACTTCCCAACGGCCAGACCGACGGTCAAGCTAACATCGCCACCACACACGGTGATGTCCACCTGCTTTTCGACATGGACAGTCACGGCAAAATCTCAGGCCATATCACTACCGACAGCCTCCACCTGGGTCAGTTGCTTGCCTATGACGACTTAGGCCACATCGCCGCCACCGTCACCCTCGGCGGCACCAAGGAGAACGTGGAGGCCGGCATCACCGTCAGCCAACTGCAATATAAAGGCCACAACTACCACGATATTGACGCCACCGGCTCCTTACAGCCAGAAACTGGAGCCATCGCTGCCAATCTCATCATCAATGATCCCGACCTGAAAGTCTCCGCAGAAGTAAGTTCACAGTTCACAGATCTTCGCCTCACTGCCCAAATTGACATACTTCGGCCATCGGCCATCGGCCTCAGCGACCAGTGGGGTGATGCATCCTTCTCTGGCTTTATCGATACCGACATCGCCTTTGCTGATAAGCAATTACTGGCCATCGGCAATGCCCGCGGCAACTTGAACCTCAAGGATTTCACCATGCGCACCGCTACCGACTCCATACTCTGCCATATAGACCGCCTACAGGTTACATCAGAGAGCGACAGCGACGGACAGCTGATAACCCTCTCCAGCGACGTTGCCGTGGGCGAGATTTCCGGACAGTTTAACCTTGCCACCCTACCCCGTAGCCTCGCCCGCTATATGGCTTCTAAACTGCCCACCCTGCCCGGTCTGCAGCATGACATTGCCGAACTGACTCAGCCAAACAGCCAACACCTGAAACCCATCACCCGAAACAATTTCAACCTCCACCTCACAGTATCAGATACGCAATGGATGGCTCCCCTGCTGGGCATACCCCTCACCTTCGAACAGCCCATGCGCCTCATTGCTACCATTGACGACGACGACAATACCGTCAACATAAGCAGTCGTCTGCCCGCGTTCACCTACTCTGGCAGCCACTACCGCGACCTACACGTTAGCATCACCACCTTGGGCGACTCTGCCCTCTGTGATGCCACACTCACGAAGATAAACGACGACGGTGGACAGCTCACCCTTATCACCGACATCCACGCCGCCAACAACGACATCATCTCCTCGCTGACCTGGCAAACCCATCACCCAACACCCAATACTGACATGCAGTGGGCCATGAAAGGCATCCTCAACGCTGTGACACAACTCTACACCGGCATCGATGGTCACCCCGTGGCCCACATCGGCATACAGCCCTCGCAGGTGATGGTGGACAACAAGTCCTGGCTCATACGCCCCAGCAACCTCACCTATTACGACGGGCACCTCGCTGTTGACAGTTTCGCCATCAGCCACGGCAGACAGCACATCATCATCGACGGCATGGCATCGGCCTCACCATCGGATACGCTCTCCGTTGACATGGACGGACTGGACATTGCCTACATACAGGACCTGCTCGACTTCCACCCCGTCGACTTCTCTGGTCTGCTGGGCGGCAAGGCGAAGGGTACCGCCGTCTTCGGCGAATTTGCCGCCTGGGCCGACATCGTGGCACGTGAGTTCCGCTTTATGGACGGAAGCATGGGAACGCTGAAGGCACAGGCACGATGGAACACCGACGACACACAGATAGACATCGATGCCGTGGCCGACGAAGGGGTAATGGGAAAGACTATCATCAACGGCTTCATCTCGCCCGTACGCTCAGACATCGACCTGAAGATGCGTGCCGAGGGCTCGAACATCGAGTTCTGCCGCTCGTTCACCAGTGGCTTCTTAAGCAACCTCAGCGGCAGGGCACACGGAGCCGTCGAACTTGCCGGGCCTTTGGGCGACATGAACCTCACCGGCAGACTCACCGTTGACGGACAGATGACCGTCACGGCACTGAACACTACCTACAGTCTAAAGAACGACACCATCCATTTCGTTCCCAACGATATTCAGTTCCGCAGCATGCCCATCACTGACCGCGACGGCAATACTGCGACTCTTAACGGAGGCATACACCACCAGTGGCTCTCCGACTTCACCTTCGACATTGATGTTCTGACCCAAAACCTGCTAGTCTATGACTTCCCCACCTTCGACGACAGCAACATCTGTGGCACCGTGCATGTCACCGGCAGTGCCGACCTCCACGGACGACCTGGTGAAATCACCATCAACTGTGATGTGACCCCCCAAGCAGGCTCCACCTTTGCCTATAATGCAGCCAACCCCAACTCCGTGAGTAAGCAGGAGTTTATTACCTGGAGTTCACAGTCCACAGCCCACAGTTCACAGTCCACAGTTCACAGTCCACAGATTAAGGAAGTAACCACTCCCCTCCCCCCCGCTGGAGGGGTCGGGGGCGGGGCTAATCTCCTCATCAACTTCCTCATTAATACTACCCCCGATGCCACGCTCCGTATCCTCATGGATGCGAACACTGACGACTACATTACGCTGAACGGCGAGGGAACCATACGCGCATCGTTCCATAATAAAGGGCCCTTCCACATGTTCGGCACCTACACCGTCAGTCGCGGCACCTACGGAATCACCATCCAGAACATCATCAAGAAAAACTTCACCTTCCAGCCACAAGGTACCATCATATTCGGAGGCGACCCCTACGAAGCCACTCTCAACCTTCAAGCCGTTCACACCGTCAACGGTGTTTCACTCTCGGACCTAAACATCGGCAGCAACTTCGCCAGCAACACCGTGCGCGTGAACTGTCTGATGAACATCCACGGCACACCCTCACAACCACAGGTGGACTTCGACTTGGAAATGCCTTCGGTGAATAGTGAGGAAAACCAGATGATACGCTCGCTCATCGCCAGTGAACAGGAAATGAACCAACAAGTGCTCTACCTCCTGGGAATCGGACGTTTCTACACACAGGGATCCAACAACGCCGATGCACAACAGTACGGACAGACAACGCTTGCCATGCAGTCGTTTCTCTCAGGAACTGTTTCTACGCAGATTAACGAGGTGCTCTCACAGGTCATCAAAAGCAATGACTGGAATTTCGGAGCCAATATCTCCACTGGCGACGAAGGATGGAACAATGCAGAGTATGAAGGCATGGTCAGCGGACGGCTACTCAACAACCGGCTGCTCATTAACGGACAGTTCGGCTACCGAGACAATGCCACCAGGACAACGCCATCGTTCATCGGCGACTTTGACCTGCAATACCTGCTTAGGCGAAACGGAAGCCTCTCCGTAAAGGTTTACAACCAGACTAACGATCGCTACTTTACCCGTTCTTCACTCAATACGCAAGGCGTGGGACTCGTCATGAAGAAAGATTTCGACGGGCTCGCCGAACTGCTTCAAAGAAAGAAAAAACGAAAAAAACCGTGAACTATGAACTTACTTCCCCCTCGCATCGCTTCATCGTAGGCACTACAAAAGGCAGCACCAAAGCTGTGATGATGGCAAGATAGCCGAATGCAGGCTCGTATGCAAATAAATAATATAATAATGTGTTACCAATAAGTATCACACCAAGCATAAGCAGTCGCAAAGTGCCCCACAGTTTCAGAGCCTCGGCTTTACGCAGTAAAAGGTCTGCGTGAATCTTCTTCATACTGAACAACCGTAACGAAAATGGCACCACTGCTAATGACAGCAAAATCGACGCCGTCTGCAGAATGAACCGCACCTGATCTGACGCATCGGAGAACACAGCAATGTCCATACCTAAAAATTCTCCGCCGATATAAAGGCCTAATGCGAGGACGCAAATCAATGTAAACAGGACTGACAAAAGATTTCTTGCTTCTTTCATTTTCTTAATTTCATATTTCTATAATCATTCCGGCGACAAAGGTAGCAAAAAAAATGAATACACCAAAACTTATAAACAATAAATCAACAATAAAAAGCAGAGTACTGTAAACTGCAGTTATGCCACAGTCCCTCGTCGAAGAACTGTGAACTAAATTCAGCATCAGGAATCAGTTTTTCGTTTTCGTAGCAATTCGTATGTACGAATGCACAATTTCGTGTAAATTTGTAGCGTTATGACAGAAAAGACGCCTATATACAAGATTGTTCTGGTGAGTCTGGTATGTACCATCTTCGCCAGTTTTCCTAATATCGCCCTAATGAGCTGCGACTGGAACTGCATTCCGGCTGACCAGCATTGGGGTTTCATCTCCTGCACGCTGATTCGTTTCTTGCTGTTCTGGCTGTTCTCCGCCGGCATCCTGCTGTTCAACGAGAAGGTGGTAAAGCAGCATACGCTTGTGGGCAGGATTTGGCCGAACCTGGTGTTCACGCTGCTGGCCTTCGCACTTTATAAGTACGTCACCTACCTCATCTGCCCAGGCTTCGACCGATTCAAGATGATACCTACGTTCCAGTTCATCGTGATGGGCATGATGGGGCTGCTGTTAGGCTACACCGACTATCTGAGCCGTATGCACAGGAAGAAGGACACGGAGTTGCAGCAGTTGCAGATAGAGTCGTTGGAGAGCCGCTGCACGGCGCTGACGAACCAGATAAACCCGCATTTCTTCTTCAACTCCTTGGCGGGTATCAGCAGTTTGGTGAGGAAGAAGGACGACAAGATGACGATAGACTACATCGACCACCTGAGCGACATTTTCCGCTACATCCTACAGAGCGAGAACAAGGGGTTAGTGACGTTAGAAAAGGAGTTGGAGTTTGCCCGCTCGTTCAGTCAAGTGATGGAGATACGCTATGCAGGAAAATTGGACGTGAATTTCGATATTCCCGACCGCTACATGAGAATGAGGATTCCCGTGCTGGCGCTGCTGCCGCTGATAGAAAACGTGACGGTGCATAACATGATAGACAGCGAGCACCGGATGCAGGTGAAGGTGTATGTGAACGACGAACAGGCATTAGTGGTGGAGAACCCCATCTATCCGAAACAGTTCAAACAGGAGACGCACGGCACGGGACTGCTGAACCTTGGAAAGCGTTTCACGCTGCTGACAGGCAAACAAGTGAGCGTGATTGATGACGGAAAGATCTTTAAAGTGATATTACCGCTGAGTTAAGAGATGATGAAAGTATTAATCATAGAAGACGAGACGACGGCGAGCGAGAACCTGATGGCGATGCTCAAGGAGATTGACCCCTCGATAGAGGTGCTGCATGTGCTGGAAAGCGTGCAGCAGACCGTCAGGTGGCTGAGTGCGAATCCCGCTCCCGACTTGATGTTCATGGACATTCATCTGAGCGACGGCTCTGCCTTCACGCTCTTCGACCAGATGGAGGTGCAGACGCCTATCGTCTTTACCACGGCCTACGACCAGTATGCCCTCGACGCCTTTGCCGTGAACAGCATCGACTATCTTCTGAAGCCCATCAAGACCTCCGAGCTGACGCGGGCATTGGAGAAGTTCAAGCAATGGGGCAAGGCCGACGTGATAGCCTATCTGGAACAGATGATGAAGCTACGGCCTGGTGCGAAAGAGACGCAGGAGTACAATCAGTCGCTGCTGATTCCCTACAGAGACAAGCTGCTGCCTGTGAACCTGGACGAAGTGGCGTGTTTCTACAGCACCGACAGGAAGACGCAGGTGTATCTGAAGAACAAGAAGGTGATGGACTACAACCGCTCGCTCGACTCGATTATCGGCAGTCTCGACCCGGCCCGCTTCTTCCGCGCCAACAAGCAATACATCGTGGCGCGCGACTGTGTGAAGGAAATCGTGATATGGTTTGACAACCGGCTGCTGCTGAAACTGCCGATAGAACTGCCCGAGCCGCTCTTCGTCAGCAAGAACAAGGCGGCGGAATTCAAGAACTGGATGACTAAAGTATGAAGATAACGATATGTGCATGTGCTTCGCGCACATTTATTGACAAGGAGAAGGTGGCGCTGTTAGCTGCCGCTGCCAAACAGGCTGGCATTGACGTGGAGATCGTCAGCGACCTGTGCGAACTCTGTGAGACTAAAGAAGAACGGGTGCACGAGATTGCTCAGAGCACCATTGTGGCCTGCCATGCAAGAGCCGTGAAGAGTCTGATGGCATTCGTGGGAGAGCCTGACTACCAGAGTATCGATCTGCGCAGCCAGTCGTTGGAGGAAGTGCTAAAGGCTTTGGGCATTGATGGGACTACTGGGAACGCTGAAGCTACTGAATGGGCAAAGGAGCAGATTGCGAGCTTCCCCTCGAAACTCGGTGAGGATGCCTGGTATCCAACACTCGACAAGGACGCCTGTGCCGAATGCGGCAAGTGCTTCGAGTTCTGTCCCTTCGGCGTGTATGAGATGGTCAACGACCGCGTGACGGTGGTTCATCCGCAGCATTGCAAGAACAATTGTCCGGCTTGTGCCCGACAATGTCCCACCAGCGCCATCATCTTCCCCAAATACGACCGCAGCCCTATCAACGGAGGTAAGGAGATGCAGGAACGGGCTGTGCGACTCAACTCCAAAGAGCTCTATGGTGAGGTATTACGAAAGCGACTCATTGAAAGAAAATACAGCATATTAAAATGACATGGCTTTAAGACACTGGACATCATTGGCTGGCATTGGCTGCCGAATTGTCAGACAGACACCGCCGCGACTGCTGTGGAAGTTTGTCTGGAACTTTGGTTTCCGCAGTTGGCAGAATATGCGCCACTTCGAGCGGATATCGGGCAAGGGCAAGAAATTCTTCCCGGCCTTTGTGATGATCAGTATCAATGAAGCGTGCAACCTTACCTGCAATGGCTGTTGGGTGAGTGCCGGAGGGAAGAAGATGCTCACGCCCCAGCAGTTGGACGGCATCATCAGCGCCACCAAGGCTGAGGGCAGTCGGTTCTTCGGCATCCTGGGCGGCGAGCCGCTGCTCTATAAGGGGCTGATGGATGTGCTGGCACGTCATGGCGACTGCTACTTCCAGCTCTTCACCAATGGCCTTCTGCTCAACGATGACGTGGCTCAGCAACTGCGGCGTTTGGGTAATGTGACCCCGCTCGTCAGCAGCCTCCGTGGTCTGGAAGCCTGTCGCAAGGCGGGGCTCATCTTCGGTGTGGCTGCTTGCGTCAACCAGACCAATTTCGCCGAGGTGGTCAGCCGTCAGTACATCGAGCGGGTGGCTGGCGAGGGTGCAGCCTATCTGTGGTACTACATCTACCGTCCAGTGGGTGCCCATCCTCACCCCGAGGTGGCACTTACAAAAGCGCAAATCCGCCAGTTGCGGCAGTTCTTGGTGGATGAACGTTGTGATGCGCCCCTCGCTCTTATTGATACTTACTGGGATGACGAGGGCGTGGCGATGTGTCCAGGTGCCACAGGCATGAGCCATCATATCAGTCCGTCGGGAGCCCTCGAGTTCTGTCCGCCCATGCAGATGGCCTGTGAGCAGATCAGCGACGCGGGCACGGATGTGGCGACGCTCTTTAAGGAGTCGCAACTCATGGCTGACCTGCGGGTCAGGATAGCCCAGCAGGGTAGGGGATGCATTCTGATGGAGAATCCCCAGCTGCTGGCCAGGCTGCTGCAGGAACATGGAGCCACAGACACCACCAGCCGACAGACCGTGATGGATGAATATACTCATATGACCACTGTGCCAGATCACGACATGGGCACGGAGGTCATACCCGAAAAGAGCGCACCCTATCGGTGGCTCAAACGGCACTATTTCTTTGGATTCGGCGCATATGGATAAATAAGGGATTAGAATGAACAAACCAACACAGATACCAGATACGCTTCAAGAGCGAATGACCCTGCGCAGAGCCCTACGCGACTTTGCGCAGGCTAAATCCCTTTGTCCCCCAGTGTCGCTGAAGCAGTTGGAGGCATTGGCAGAGGAATTCTTTAACTCATCTTCAATTCTTCAATCCTTCAATTCTTCAATTCTTCATTGGTTGATGGTGGAGATTAACAACCAGCTTTGGACAGACATCATTGCAACCATTCCTCACGACCGCCGTTTGCTGATGCTGCCCAAGTGTCTGAGCAAGCACGGGGAGTGTCGCGGCGAGTACGACGAATATGGACTGCTGTGCCACCGTTGTGGCCGTTGCCTGATTCCTGACCTTCAGGACAAAGCCGAGCAGTTGGGTTCGTTGAGTTTAGTGGCAGAGGGATTCACTCAGGTGATAGAGCTGATAGAGAACCATGTGGTCGATGCGGTGATAGGTGTCAGCTGTCTTGACTCCTTGGAAAAAGCCTTCCCCCTGCTGGTGAGCCACGCCGTGCCCGGACTGGCCATTCCACTGAACGACGCCGGCTGCATCAATACCCATGTGGATAACTGCTATATGCTGGAACTGCTCTCTATGTCGAACCCCGAACAGCACACCCTGCTCCATTACGAGGCAACCCGTCAGCAGATAGACCGATGGTTCAGTCGTGAGGAGTTAGAGTGTGTACTCGGACATCCCGACAACAAGACCTCTGAGGTTTGTCTCGACTGGATGACAAGGGGCGGTCGTCGCTGGAGACCCTATCTGCTCTGTGCCGTCTATCAGTCCATCATGGGCGAGACGTTGCTGAATGAAGATGTGCATCGGGCTGCTGTTGCCGTTGAGTGTTTCCACAAGGCGTCGCTCATCCATGATGATATCGAAGACGGCGACATGAGCCGCTACGACCAGCCCACCGTTAATGCCCTCTATGGCGATGCCTATGCCATCAATGTGGGTGATGCGCTGTTAGGCATGGGCTACCGTCTGCTGACACAGAGCAATAATATGGAACTGGTGCGGCTGATTGCTGAGGCTCACGCCTCGCTCTGTCAGGGACAAGGACAGGAACTGGAGTGGACAGCCAATCCTCGTCCTGTAGGACTTGACTTTACCCTCGATATTATCCGCCACAAGACGGTGCCGGCCTTTGAGGTGTCCCTGATGTTAGGACTCGCCTGTACAGGTAATCATCAGCATCTGCGTCCTATGCTTCACGATTATTCCGAAGCGCTCGGCATCGCTTACCAGTTGAAGGACGATCTGGAGGATGTCAGTCAGGACCGTTCACCCTCGGCTGTTTTAGCTTTGCGTCATGAGCATCCCGACTGGAACGACAAAGCGATGAGGAACGAACTGAACGGGATGATAGACCAATATAAACAACAGGCACTCGATGCGCTGAACGACCTCGACTGCCTGGAACTGAAACGATTGCTATATCAAGTGACGGAAAAGATTTTGAAGCGATGAGAATACCGTTGATGGTGAAAGTATATTTCCGATTGCGCAGAGGCTGGAAACGCCTGAACAAGGACGCGCAGCAGCAGGTCAAGCAATACCTGTTGTCGCAGCGTCGTACCAACGGTTATCTCAATGCCGGCGGTCAGGTGGATGCCTACTATACGCAGTTTGGCAAGGTGCTGGAGGCGGTTATGTCGCCCGTCAAAACGCTCTGGCTTTCGAAAAAGCCCCTCGTGGTAAAGGAGAGCATGGGCCGCGACACCATCTACGGACGGTTCTTCGCCTTTCTCTCCGGCGACAGCCAGCCCATACCTAAAACGTCGGACATCAAACATAAAATCACTACCGCCGTTTGCTGCGTGCTGGCCATGCAGCATCAGACTGGCGAGGCTTTAGATAGGACGCTGATCGGTTGGCTGAAAGCACGGCAGGACGAGACGGGCGGATTCCATGCCAGCGAGATTGCGCCTATACCTGACCTCCTCTCTACGGCGGTGGCACTCTTTACGCTCCGGCTCATTGGAGAGCGTCCGAAATCGGCCGCACGATTTGTTGAAGCGCATTGGTTGGATATGGGTAGTTTCGCCCCTACCTTGTTAGATGAATACAGTGATGTGGAATATTTGTTTTACGGACTATTGGCATTAGGAAGTGATGAATAAAGAACAACTCCAGGAAATGTGGGATGACGCTTACGGCAGACTCATGCAGAGCCGTCAACCTAATGGCATGTGGAACAGTTGGCTTTCCAGCAGTGCCATCTCCACTTCTGTGAGTGTGTTCGCCCTGCAGCGGATAGACAGCGAGTTATATACATCTTATATTAAAGAGGGCGTGAAGTGGTTGCACGCTACGATAAAAGAAGATGGCTCATGGGGCGACTCCGTGGAGAGTCCGTCGAACATGACGGCCACGTTGCTTACCTACGTGTCACTTTATGCCGTAGGTCAGGCTCCTTCTAAAGCACGGGAGTACCTTGACGGGCAGTTTGGTGGTCACACCGAAGAAGCACTCATCAATGGCGTGCTGCACTACTATGGCCGCGACTTGACCTTCTCCGTACCTATCCTGACGATGTGCGCTTTGGCAGGTGTCATCAGCAGTTGGGATAAGATACCCACCTTCCCCTTCGAACTGGCCACGTTGCCGCAACATTTGTTCCGCTATCTCAATATGCCGGTGGTAAGCTATGCCATCCCGGCATTGATAGCCATCGGCATCTGTCAGATGCACAAGAAAGGCGGAATGTTCTCACCTTTTCGCAAACTGCTTATTCCCAAGGCCATGAAGGTGCTCCAGCGTATGCAGCCCGCCGATGGCGGATTTCTCGAGGCAGCTCCGCTTACCGCTTTTGTCAGCATGTGTCTGGCAGAAGGAGGGTTCCGTGAGCATGAGACGACTCAGCGCTGTGCCCAGTTCCTCGTGGACACCGTCAGGTCAGACGGTGCATGGGCTATTGACACCAATCTCTCTGGGTGGGTCACCAGTCTGGCTGGCAAGGTGTTCTGTGGCTCCGATGCTGAGAAGGCCGCCTTGGCTCAGATTATCAAGCGTAATGCCACGACTGCCGTTCATCCCTTCACGGGAGCAATGGCAGGAGGATGGGGATGGAGCGACCTCAGCGGTTCCGTACCCGATGGTGATGATACCAGTGCCGCCCTTGTCGCCCTTCATCACCTGACTCATGGAACCCTTAGTGTCGAGGTGGAGAACGGATTGCGGTGGTTGATGTGGTTGCAGAACAATGATGGCGGCATGCCTACCTTCTGTAAAGGATGGGGCAAGTTGCCGTTCGACCGCAGTACTCCCGACATCACGGCCCACGCTATGCTGGCGATGGGGCTGTGGCTGCCTTCGCTACAAGGTGAACTTCACCAAGCCATTGAAAAGAGTTACAATCGTATGCTCCATTGGTTGGAAAGTACTGTCCAGGAAGGTGGCTGGACGCCGCTGTGGTTTGGCGATCAGGATGCCGATGATGAAAAGGCGCCTGTCTATGGTACAGCTACCGTTGTCGATTACCTCATGCAGAGCCGTCAAACCGATGGCGAAAGACTGGCTACTCACCAGATTCCGTTCCTCCTCAACTGTCAGAATGAGGATGGCGGATGGGGCGGCAACAAGGGTGTGCGCTCCAAGGTGACCTACACCAGTCGGGTGCTGGCAGCCCTGGCCCATTTCAAAGACCCCACCCCTAACCCCTCCCCTTTTAGGGGCGGGGAAATTGCTGAAACCAAGCAACGTGGTTGGGATTACCTCTATCGTCGCTATCAAGCTGGAACCCTCTATGAGAACGAACCTGTCGGGTTGTATTTCTCCCGACTATGGTATTCTGAAGAACTATATAATGTGACATTCCTGCTTCACGCTATCAAAAATGAAGAAAAATAGAATAACACTCCTTACCGCCGTGCTGGTCGTCTTCTATCTGCTGGTACTGATAGGCTGGCATCTCTACGACCCGACCACTGGCTTCACCGAAGCGGTGCCTGGGGCAGACCACCGTCCTGAAGGACACGCCCGCAAGGCTGACGACGTGCTGATTGGCGAGTTTTTCATGAAGGAGGAAAGCACAGTTTCCCCCAACGAGTTGAAGGGCGAATGGCCCTGTTTCCGCGGTGCCTACCACGACAACAAGGTCATCTATGCTAAGGAGTCGTCGCTCATCAAGGATGACTTCAAGGACGTGTGGACGGTGACGACTGGCGAGGGGCATGCTTCGCCCGTCATTTCCGAGGGTAAGGTCTATGTGCTCGACTACGACGAACAGCTGAGTTCCGATGTCCTGCGATGCTTCGACTTGCCGACAGGAAAGCCCTTGTGGAAGCGTTGGTATCGTGTGCCGATGAAGCGCAACCACGGTTTTTCCCGTACCATCCCCGCCATCTGGCACGACCTCGTTGTCACCATCGGTCCTGAGGGGCATGTGATGTGCTGCAACAAGCATACGGGTGACCTGCTGTGGACCATCGACATGAAGAAACGTTTCGATACAGAGATTCCTTTCTGGTACACTGGCCAGTGTCCGCTCATTGATAACGATGCCCTCGTCCTGGCACCCGCAGGCAAAGACACGCTGATGCTCGGTGTCGATGTGCAATCGGGCAAGACCCTTTGGGGAACCCCCAACAGCATTGGCTTCAAGATGTCGCACTCCTCCGTGATGCCCATGACCTTTGCCGGTACGCCTACGTATGTCTATGTGGGCGTAGGAGGTGTGTGCGGTGTCAGTGCGCAGCAAGGCCATCAGGGCCAACTGTTGTGGAGTGCCACCAAGTGGCAGCCTTCCGTCGTGGCACCTTCGCCCTTGCAGATTTCGCCTAACCAAGTGTTCCTGGTGGCGGGCTACGGTGCCGGAGGTGCCCTGTTGCAGGTGACGCAGGTCGGCAGCACATGGAAAGCTGAGATTTTGGATGCCTACAAAGCCGCCGAGGGCATGTCGAGCGAGCAGCAGACGCCCATCAATTATGGTGGCAGGCTCATCACCATCCTGCCCAAGGACGGTGGCGGTATGCGCGAACGACTTGCGATGTATATGCCCAATAACATCCACACGCCCATCTGGACCTCCTCAGCCGATGAACGTTTTGGCCTGGGACCTTACATGATGGTGGGCGATATGCTCTTTGCCTTCAAGGAGGATGGTGAGTTATTCGTGTATCGTGTCGGCGCTACGTCCATGACGCTGCTCAAGCGACAGCGGGTGATGGAGGAAGGCATCGATGCCTGGGGACCGATGGCCTACGCCGACGGCTATCTGATAGTGAGAGACTCCAAAACGATAAAATGCCTGAAAGTGTTTGAGGAAGACCAGCCACAAAAACTCTCGGCCTCCGTTTATGGCGTCATGGGTGACCCAGAAGTAGCGCCAATGATGAAATCCGTGCTCATGGGCGACCCAGAACCATCGAAACGACGAAAAAGCATGCTCATGGGCGACCTTTGAGCAAGGAAATAAAGAGAAGTAAGAATATATGGATAGAAGAAAGTTTTTGAAGTTTACGGGTTCGTTGGCCATTGGAGGAGCCATCCTCTCGGTGGTGGGCGGTGGACTGTGGAAGCTGTTCACCAAGCCCGGCGACCTGTTTTATGGCACGAAGCGTACCAAGGGCTTTTCGCTGATGGAGGAGGATGATGAGCTGCTGGTGTCACCCTATCGGCGCACGTTTGGTTTTGAGGTGCCCGATGACATCCATGCGCTCGACGTGGAGGGTGGCAGCATCTTCCTTGCCACACCGAATCAAGTATATATCTACGGCCTGAGCGGTGAGTTGCAATATAATTTCAGCATCCCCTCGGGCCTGCGCGACTTGGCTATCTATGAGGGAAAGGTCTATGCCCTGTTCCCTGCCGCTGTTGAGGTATACGACCGTCATGGGGAGTTGGTACGTCAATGGGCGGCTTGTAGCGATGGTGCCGACTACTGCTCAATGGCCGTTTGCGAAGAAGGCGTGTTTGTGACCGATGCCTCCAACAAGCATATCTGCAAGTATCAACTCGACGGCACTTTTGCCTGTTTCATCAACAGTCCCAAAGGATTTATCGTACCGAGCTACAGCTTCGGCATCACGGCGGTCGACGGCAAAATCTTCTGTTCCAATCCGGGGCGGCATCAGGTGGAGCAATACACCACCGACGGCACCTTCGTGGCCTCTTTCGGAAAGTCGGGGGCAGGCAAAGGTGCTTTCAGCGGCTGCTGCAATCCAGTAGTCGTCACGCCCGCTAATAACGGAGAATTGCTCACCTCGGAAAAGGGCATCCCCCGCGTGAGCTGTTATTCTCAGGAAGGAGCGTTCCGTAGTGTGCTGCTCAATGCCAAAGCCCTTGGCGGCGGACATGATGCCTACCGCATCCGCGTGATGAAGGACAAACTGATTGTGGCTGGCGGCGACAAGGTGTCGGTGTTCCAATACAATAAACAACAAAGTCAACTGACCGAGTGTGGACAGTGTGACCAAGATTGCCCGTTGAAAGTATGAAAGACAAGAAAATGACAAGTCCGATGGATCGCAGGGATTTCCTGCATAAGTGTGGCACCCTGCTGGTAGCTGGTGTGGGATTGGCTACCGGCGGTGTGCTTGCCACCCGTGCCAAGGGCAAGGAGAGTGATACCTTTTGGCAGATTGACCCGTATGCCTGTACCCAATGCGGTCGGTGTGAGACGGAATGTGTGCTTCCGGTGTCGGCAGTGAAATGTTTTCATGCTAATCGGGTGTGTGGCTATTGCGACCTCTGCGGTGGCTACTATCGTCCCAGTGTGAAGGATTTGAACACGGCTGCCGAGAACCAGCTCTGTCCTACGGGTGCCATCACGCGGGAGTTCGTGGAGGAGCCGTATTTCGAATACACCATCGACGAGAACCTGTGTACGGGCTGCGGCAAGTGCGTGAAGGGTTGTACCTCCTTCGGCAACGGCTCGCTGTTCCTGCAGATTCAGCAAGACCTCTGCCAGAACTGCAACGAGTGTAAGATTTCGCGGGTGTGTCCCTCGAATGCCATCAAGCGAGTGTCGTACGAAGAAGCTTATCAACTGAAGGACCATGCGTAGAAACCTAACATTAGCAATAGCATCGCTGGCCAGCCTGCGGGCGATGTGTGAAGCCCGGTTCCCGAAGCCCGACTTCACCTCTGGCTACCAATACCCTGACATTGAGCACGGGGTGCCTTTGGAGTGGCTGTGGAATGTGGTGGACATCGTGCTGCTTATTGCCCTAATGGGTGTTGTCGTGTGGGCAGCCTACAAGCGCAGGAGCCGTAGCGTCATCCTGGGCGTGTCGGTGGTGTCGGTCGCTTATTTCGGATTCTTCCGTAGTGGCTGTGTGTGCAGCGTGGGCAGCATCCAGAACGTGGTGCTGGCCCTGACCGATTCCTCCTATCATCTTCCTTGGTATGTGCTCTGTCTTTTCATCATACCGCTGTTGGCAGCCGTGCTGTTCGGAAGGGTCTTTTGTGCAGGCGTGTGTCCCTTGGGAGCCCTTCAGGAACTGGTCAATGTGAAGAACTTCCGCCTGACGAGGGCTGTGTCTGCCGCCTTGTCTGTCATCCCGTGGATTTATTTGGCGTTCGCCATCCTCTATGCGGCCACCCGCAGCCAGTTCCTCATCTGCCGTTTCGACCCCTTCGTGGGAATCTTCCGCTTGGGCGGCGACCTCGGTATGATTGTCTTTGGCGTGTCGCTGCCCCTGCTCTCGGTATTCGTGGGGCGCCCCTTCTGTCAGTTCCTCTGCCCTTACGGTGCCCTGCTCTCGGTGTTCAGTTCCTTCTCGTGGAAGAAGCTGTCCATCACCTCCAAGACCTGCATCAATTGCGCCCTGTGCATCAGGTCCTGTCCTGTGGATGCCATTCATTCCCCGCAGACCAGCAAGACCAAAGAGTCGAGGTCGGCAGGTGTCAGGCGCGTCATCCTCTTTGCCGTGCTGCTGCCAGTCTTCACGTTGTGTGGAGCCCTGCTTGTAGGCGGACAGAGTGATGCACTCAGCAGCGCCCACAAGAGCGTGTATCTCTATCATTTAATCCAGGAGCAACAGGCGCATCCGGAAGAAGAAATGCCGTTGGAGGTGGAGACCTTCCACGCATTGGGAGGTGGCATCGAAGCTTTGCAGGAGGAGGTCGTTGAGGTACAGCATCAATACGCCATCTATGCCTATCTGGCAGGTGCCTTGATCGGCTTTGTAATCGGCTTTAAACTGCTCCGGCTCTCTGTGAAGCGGTCACGCAAGACCTACAAGATAGATACTGCCCGATGCACGATGTGCGGCAGATGCTTTAGTTATTGTCCTCAAAATACAGTCAAGAAAGATGAAAAAGCTTTATAGAAATATAGCCATCGTCACCAGCATCTTTATGTTGGTCATGGTAGTGATGATGGGTGTCAGTTACTATCAGATGCAGCAGGTGTCGCCCCTACAGTCGGAGGTGATGCAGACGCTGAAGGAGTTGAACGAGGCGAATGGCGACAATGAAGCCTTGCAGCAGCAGGTACGCCAGCTCGACCTTCTTTCCCGAAAGGCATATTTCGTGAAAGAGGGACAGCTGAAGGTAGGGCTTTTCATCCTCCTTGCGATGGCTGGTGTGCTCATCGTGAGTCTCAACCTGTATTACCGGGGAACAAAAACACTTCCCGACAAGGAACTGGATCCTGTTGATGAATGGATGAACAAGACCCGCTCGCGCCGATACATCACGTGGGCATCGGCAGGTGCTGCTGCGGTGGTGCTGGCACTGGTGGCTTTGCAGCATGTGGATGTTGGCAATCTGCTGAAAAAGGATCCTGTTGAGTCTGTTGCTGTATCACAGCAACCAACAGAACAAGGCGCAACAGGAGACACCCTCCTTATCGCTGTTGCCGATACGCTCAAAACGGATTCCACCGCGCTGGTAGCTGCTACCGATTCGGTGGAAGCCAAAGAAGAAGTAGATAGCCTGCCTATCCCCAAGATAACATCGAATGCCTTCCGTGGCAACAACTCATTAGGCATCTCGTCGGCCCGCGGCATTCCCACCACTTGGGACCTGAAGAGCAAGAAGAACGTCCTTTGGCAGTCGAAGATTCCGAAACATGGCTACAACTCGCCGGTCATCAATGGCCGCAATGTGTTCATCACGGGTGCCGACGAGCAAGCCCGCGAACTCTACTGCTTTGATGTCTATACGGGCGAACTGAAATGGAAGGTGGTGGCCGACAAGATTTCCGGCTCGCCATCGACTATGCCGAAGGTGAATGCTGATACAGGTCTCGCAGCCAGTACGGTGGCTACCAATGGCCGTCAAGTGTGCGCCATCTTTGCCACGGGCGACGTGATTTGTGCCGATATGGAGGGCAAGCGCCTGTGGGCGAAGAATATTGGTCTGCCAGACAACCATTACGGCTATGCATCGTCGTTGCTGATGTTCGGCAACGAACTGATCATCCAATATCAGAATAACTCCGGCGCAAAGATCTTAGCATTGAGTACAGCCAATGGTAATCAGATATGGAGTAAGTCGGGAAATGATAAGATAGCATGGAGTTCGCCTATCATTGCAAAGTTGGGAGGAAAATCGGCTTTGGTTGTGATGGGTAATCCTGCCATTGCCGCCTACAATCCCAACAACGGCGAGGAACTGTGGCGGGTGGACTGCATGAGCGGTGAGGTGGGTTCCAGTCCTGCCGCTGCCGACGGGGTTGTCTATGGCGCCAGCGAATATGCCAAGTGTATCGCCATCGACGGTGCTACGGGTGAGACATTGTGGGAGGCTTCGGACTATCTGCCCGAGTGCTCCAGCCTGTGTGCCACGAAGAGCCTCGTGTTCTGTGCTACGAGCTACGGTATGGTGTGTGCCTACGATGCCAAGACAGGTGCAGTGGTAAAGGAGCATGACCTGACCACGCCCTTCTATTCATCGCCCGTGGTGGCCGATGGCAAGGTCTATTTGTTCAGCAACGCCGGCAAGGCGTATATCTTCTCGTCGAGCAATTTCGAGCTCATCAAGTCATTCGAGACAGGAGAAAAGACCTTTGCCACGCCAGCCTTCACGGATGGTATGATGATTGTAAGGTCGGACAACTCACTTTATTGCGTAAAGAAGGATGAAAACTGAAGAAATAAAGCAGCGCACCTACGCCCTCATCAATAGGGTCGGCACTACGCGAGACAAGGTCATCCCGCTATTGCAGGCCATTCAGCAGGAGTTCAACTATCTCCCCGCTGATGCACTTGACTGCATCTATGAGCGCACCGATATCGACCGTGCCCAGCTGTTGAGTGTTGCCACTTTCTACTCGCAGTTCCGCATGGCACCCTACGGACAGCACGTCATCAAGGTGTGCATTGGTACGGCGTGCCACGTGAAAGGGGCCAGCCGCGTGTATGATGCGTTTGTGCGTGAGCTGAAGCTGCCAGAGGGGACTATCACGACGGCCGACGGTAAGTATTCCATTGAAAAAGTGGCCTGTTTGGGCTGTTGTGCTCTGGCTCCTGTTGTGCAGATAGACGATAAGATTTTCGGACATGTACAGCTGGGCAAGGTGCGTGAGGTGCTCGACGAGTTTGAATCTATGGTGGCCGCTTCTGCTGGAGGGGATTTGCAATCCCCGACCGAGGTTCAGGGCGAGGTGCGTCTGGGTATGGAAAACTGTTGCCAGGCCAGTGGTACGGCTGAGGTCTATACCGCTGTGACAGAGGCCAGTCGTGAATTAGGCATCCATGTGCGTCTGAAACCTATCTCCTGTGTGGGAGCCTGTAACCAGGTACCGCTCATCGATGTGGTGACACGTGAGGGTGAGATTTTCCGCTATCCGAACATCAAACCAGAAGAGGTGAAGGAAATCCTGCTGCATCATTTCAAGCCAGCCAGTAAACTGAAACGACTGCGCAATGCGGTTCTCAACCAGATAGACACGTTCCACACGGATCAGACTTGGAACAACAGCCTATGGATTCCCGAGGAGGTGAGAACGCAGAAAGTGAATACCTTCCTCGAAGGACAATACCGCATCTCCACCGAGGGTTACGGCCATCTCAATCCGTTGGATATTGACGAATACATCTCCTTGGGCGGCTTTGAGGCGTTGAAGAAGGCCCTCACCACGATGCCGAGGAAAGACATCATCGACGAAGTGCTGAAAAGCGGCCTGCGTGGACGTGGCGGTGGCGGTTTCCCCACCGGCCGAAAATGGCAGCTCGTCGCCGATGCTACTGTGCGCCGTGGTTTCCCCACGGCGACCAAATACGTAATCTGCAACGGCGACGAGGGCGACCCAGGCGCCTTTATGGACCGCATCCTCTTGGAGTCTTATCCGCTCCGCGTCATCGAAGGTCTCACAATCGCTGCATGGGCAGTAGGTGCCAAGGAGGGCATTTTCTATATCCGTGCAGAGTATCCCCAGGCCGTCATCCGTGTGCGCAAAGCCCTCGACCTGTGCCGACAGCGCGGATTGTTGGGTGAACACATCATGGACACCGACTTCTCGTTCGACATCCGGGTGTTCGAGGGTGCCGGTGCTTTCGTGTGTGGTGAGGAGACGGCGCTCATTGCTTCGATTGAGGGCAAGCGCGGCTTCCCCCATCTGCGTCCGCCTTATCCTGCACAATCAGGTTTGTTTGGGAGACCTACATTGATAAATAATGTGGAGACGCTCAGTCAGATTCCCTACATCATCCGTCATGGTGCTGAAGAATATACTAAAGTAGGAACGAAAGGCAGTCCTGGCACGAAAGTCTTTGCACTGGCGGGCCGAGTGAACCACGGTGGACTGATTGAGGTGCCGATGGGAACCACGCTACGCGATATCGTTGAGAAGATTGGCGGCGGCGTGGAAAGCAAGACCATCGGCGCGAAAGAAGAAATGAAACCCGAGGCCCTGAAAGCCGTTCAGACGGGTGGCCCCTCCGGCGGCTGCATCCCCGCAGAACTCTGTGATGCAGAGGTTGATTTCGATGGTCTCAACAAGATGGGTGCCATCATGGGCTCCGGCGGTCTGGTGGTGTTAGGCGAGTCAAGCTGTATGGTCGATGTGGCGCGCTACTTCCTTCAGTTCACAGCCCAGGAGTCGTGTGGAAAATGTACGTTCTGTAGGATTGGAACCCGGCGGATGTTGGATATACTCGACAAACTGACAACGGGTCAAGGTACGATGGAAGATATCGACCGTCTGGAGCAATTGGCCAATAGCATCAAGGTGTCAGCGCTTTGTGGCTTGGGCAAGACAGCGCCCAATCCCGTGCTTTCCACACTGCGCTATTTCCGAAAGGAATACGAGGAGCATGTGCAGGGCATCTGTCGGGCGGGTGTTTGCAAACAGATGGTGAAACTGACGATTACGGACGACTGCGTGGGCTGCACCAAGTGTGCCCGCAGCTGTCCGTCGGAGGCTATTGAATATACGCCTTACGAGCAGCATCACATCGATGTGGAACGTTGTACACAGTGTGGACTCTGTATGGAGGTTTGTGATTATCATGCAATCATAAAGGTAAGAAGCGATGAAGATTAAAGTCAATGGCAACGAGATAGAGGTGACGGGGCAGCGCGTGCTGATCGAAGAACTGCGTGAGATGGGATTACAGATTCCATCGCTGTGCTACGCACCTGAAGCCAAGCATCAGGCATCGTGCATGGTGTGTATGGTGAAGGATGTGAGAAGTGGACAGATAATACCGAGTTGCAGTACTTTCCCTCAGGAGGGTATGGAGATTGATACCGAATCGACAGAAGTTGTGGAACTTCGGAAGATGGGCATCGAACTCTTGTTGAGTGATCACGGCGCGCGCTGTGGCGTGTGCGAGGGCAAGGAGAAATGCAAGCTGAAAGAATTGTCTGTGCAGATGAAGGCGAAGTGGACGCGTTTTGGTCCCATAGCACCTGTTGGGGAGAAAGAGCAGATACACGTTTGCGGTCACCTATATTTCGAACCCGCCAAGTGCATCCGCTGTGGTCTGTGTGTGTACAACTCTCAGAATGGTTTCACGTTTATGTATCGGGGATATGACATGAAAGTGGTCATCCCTGAAGAGAACAAAAAGAATGTAGATGAAAAGATGGCTGATTTATGTCCCACTGGTGCTCTGTTTGTGTGCGAGTTGCGCCGTGACGAGTGATTATGTTGAGGACGGCCTGAAAAGAGACTGGACAATCTTTCGTGGATCTCCGTCGTTGTGTGGCTATGCAGAATGTGACATTCCTGCATCGCCCAAACTGCTGTGGAGCAGAACGGTGCAGTCGCGAACGGTGGCTGCGCCCATCGTATACGACGGAATGGTCTATACCCTTGACCGCAAGGGACGCCTGCGCCAGTTCTCACCAGAGGGCGATTCCGTGCTGGTGCATGATTTCCAGACAAGCATTGAGGCTTCGTTTGTCGTGGATGACTCGATGCTATATGTGGGCAGGATTGACGGCTACGTCAATGCTTTCTCCCTCAACCGTCAGCAAGTGGTGTGGGAATTTGAGACATTGGGACAGATTTCGGGTTCGCCTAACATGGTGGGTGACGAGTTGCTCGTGGGCAGCTATGACGGCAGAATGTACACATTGGACAAGAATACGGGTCGCAAGAAAGGACAGTTTGAGACGGGCTATTACATCAACGGCACGGCGGCTGTGTGGAAAAACAATATCATGTTCGGTGGCTGCGACGCTTGGGTGCGGGTGGTTGATGTGGCTACGGGGCAGATGACGGATTCTTTGGAACTTGACAGCTACGTGCCAGCCTCGCCCGCCATCCTCGACGGGGTGGCCTGCGCCTGTGACTACAATGGAAACGTGTACGAGATGACGCTTGACAATGGGAAGATTGCGAGTCATCGAAAACTGCTGGCGTCATCAGAAGATAATGAAGGGCAGGATGGCGGTGTGGTGTCGATGCCGACACTTACCCGTACTGATGTCTATATCCTGTCGGGCGACCGCTACATCAGTTGCATTGGTCGGGAATCGGGGCAGGTGCGCTGGCGGAAAATGCTGCGTGGCATGACGGGCGAATGTTCGCCGTTAGTGGCGCAGGACAAGGTGCTCGTCTGCACCAAGGACGGACATGTATCGATATTAAATTGTAAGGACGGCACCGAAATATGGCATTACGAGGCGGGCGAACAAATCATCGCCTCGCCAGCCATCATCGGTGACCGCTTTTATATATTAACCAGTAGAGGAACATTGCTATGCTTTGCTTAGAGAATATAACGAAACGATTTGCTGACGGACAGCGGGCGCTGACGGTGCTCAACGGTCTCTCGCTGAAAGTGGAGGCGGGAGAGTTTATCGCCATCACCGGGGAGTCGGGAGCGGGGAAGACGACGCTGCTGAATATCCTCGGGACGTTGGTGGCACCTGATGAGGGGCACTATTCGATAAAGGGGGAAGAGGTTTTTACAGAGAAGGGCCGGGATGCAAAGCTTGGAAGCTTCACCCACTATAGTGTGTCGGGAAGGATTTGCCAGTTACGGAACAAAGAAATTGGTTTCGTCTATCAGGATCATCGGCTGCTGCCGCAGTTCACGGTTTGGCAGAATATCTTGCTGCCGACACTCGCCATGAAATCGGCCTCGACGGAAGAGGAAGAGCAGAGAGCGTTGGAATTATTGGAGTTCATGGGCATCGCTGCGCTGAAAGACAGTCCTGTGACACAACTCTCGGGCGGTGAACAGACACGTGTGGCTATCTGTCGGGCACTCATCAACCAGCCCGCCATTCTGCTGGCCGACGAACCGACGGGACAGTTGGATGCCGCCAATGCGCAGACCATTGCCAAGCTCTTCCAACAAGTGAACGCGCAGTTGCATACCATCATCATGGCCACCCACTCCGCTGAGATGGCTAAGGTGGCGCAAAAGACTTACCTGCTTGCGCAAGGAAAGTTAAAGAAGTTATAGAAGTTAGAGGAAGTTAAAGGAGTTATAGAAGTTAGAGAAGTTAGAGAAGTTAAAGAAGATAAGAGATGACTTCGCTCATAGCACAAAGTCGTAAGCACTACCGACGATTTTATCGTCTGGTCTGTTTTGCTGTCATTCTGATGACGGCGGTGCTGGCGGGTAGCCTGTTGTTGGGCGACTCAGTGCGTGGAACGTTAGTGCAGCGTGTGGGCGAACGGTTAGGCAAGACGGAGACCATCATCGCCAGCGGAACGGGGTTCATGAGCGACGGACTGATGGAGCAATCCTTGCTGAAAGAGGCACAGGGGTATCTGCTGATGGATGGTTTTGTGTCGATAGGCGAGAAACTGTTGCCCGTCTATGTGTGGGGTACAGATGCTGATTCGCTGTCAACAGGTGAGGCCATCATCAATGAGCCGCTTCGTGCCAAGTTAGGAGGTCAGGAGGATATTGTCTTGCATCTTCCCTCGCATAATTTAGTTCCATCGGGGAGTCTTTTTGTCACCAAGAGCTATGCCACGCAGATGCGTGTCCACGTGACTGGCGTGAAGAGCGTGGAAGAGGGCGGCAACCTGCTGCTGAAGAATGAGCAGACCTTACCGCTGAACATCTTCGTCAACCGACAGGAGTTGGCGGAAAAGATGGAGTTAGAGGGCAAAATCAACCTCGTGCTCTCCGAGGACATCATCAGCGAAGAACAATTGAACAACTGCTGGACACCCGAGCTGTCGGGCATCCACGTGACAGACTCGGCGCTCACCAGCGACGGCATCTTCATCCCTAACGACATCGTGGAAAAGTGCAAAGGCGGATTGTATTTCTCCTATCTCGTCAACGATATTGTCAATGGCTGCGACACCATCCCTTATTCTTTCGTGACGGCGGTCAGCGAATGGCAAGGCGAGCCGCTCGACAGTCAAGATATGATTCTGTCTGATTACGCCGCTAAGCTTCTGCATGTCTCAATAGGTGACTCCGTGGCAATGAGTTATTACATCGCAAAAAACCTGAAGAACCTTGAGACGCAAGGTCAGATGTTCAGGGTGAAGCGCATCGTGCCGCTCTCCGACTTCATGCAAGACAGTCTGCTCATAGCAGAGTTCCCCGGCCTGAGCCACGTGGAGAAATGCACCGACTGGGACAGCGACCTACCCATCAAGATGGAACGCGTGACGAAGGAGGACGAGGATTTCTGGTATGCCTATCGACAGACCCCCAAGGCCATCGTCAGCTACGAGTCGGTAAGCGCTGACTGGAGCAATGCTTTCGGCAGTGCGACAGCCTTGCGTTTTTCATCACGACCTGAAATCAGATTGAATCCTAAGGATGCTGGTATGCAGGTGATTCATCCTCGTACCCAAGGCTTGCAGGCTGCTGTGGGCGGTGTTGACTTTGCCAGCCTCTTTCTCGCCCTTGGCTTCTTCATCATCGTGGCAGCCGTGTTGCTGATGAAGAATCCGTTGGTGGAGATGTTTACCCAACGCCGTGGCGAGATTGCCCTCTATCGGCAGATGGGCTACGCCGACGCGACGATATTCAGAAACCTTTACCGCGAAGCCTTTACCACGATGCTTTGCGCCTCACCTCTTGGCGTCCTCGCGGGTCTGCTCTATTCGGGCCTGACGCTCTGGCTGTTGGGCAACGTCTGGAGCGGAGCCACGCACACCGAGGGATTCGCCCTGCTCATCCAGCCACTGACGGTCATCGTCGGCTGGGCCGTCGGATTGATCATCTGCGCTGTAGTCTTGTGGTGGGTCGTTCGGACAATGCTCAGACAGAAACAGGACGAGCACATCGAAGCAACGCAGAAACGTAGTCGGAACAGCTATCTGTTCATCGAGCTGTTGCTGCTAACGGCCATTTTGATTGCCGTGAACTTCATCTTCCTTCACAACATGGTGCTGTTCATCGTCTGCGGACTGTTATGGATTCTCACCTGGGGCTTGTTCCTCCGTTTATATATCTTGCGCCGTCAGTCAGGGGAAATGAGCCGCACGCAAATGATATGGCAGTCCATTTGCGCCTCGCTGAAGCAACATCAGTTGGCTTATTGGACGCTTGCATTAGGCGTCTTCACCGTATTTGCCGTCGGCCTGAACCGCCCCGATTTCAGTCAGGCAACCGATGCAACAGCCGGTTATCAATATTATGTGGATAGCCGCGTGCCCATACAATACGACCTGAACAATCCGGCTGTCCGTCAAAAGCTGTCGCTCGAATCATTGCCCGATAGCACGCAGTTCCTCGGCTTCCTGCGTCACACCCAGGACGAAGCCAGCTGTCTTAATCTCAATCAGGTCAGCACGCCTACAATACTCGGCGTTGACCTCGCGTCCATGGAGCCTTTCGGCATCTCACCTCATTTCTCTCACCCCTCACTTCTCACCCCTCACCTCTACATTGACCAAGAATCCCTCATTTGGAGCCTGAAGAAATCGGTGGGCGACACGCTCTACTATCAGAATGACCGGGGCGAGAGTGTGCCAGTATTAATTGCCGGCACCTATCCCACGGGCATCTTCCACGGCAACGCCATCATGTCTGCGGAGGACTTCCGCCGTCTATGGCCGAAGGAGTCCGGCGTCGAGGTGCTGCTGATGAAATCCTCCCGTCCCGACGAGGCCGCCGAGATCCTCTCCACCGCCATGAACGAGTACGGCCTCAACATCCAGACCGTCGGGGAGCGCATCCAAATGTTCTTCGAGGTGACCGAGACCTATCTTCTCATCTTCCTGACCCTTGGCGGACTGGGCCTGCTCTTAGGCATCTTCAGCCTCATGATTATCGTGCGTAAGAACCTCACGGCGCAGACCGCCACCATCCGCCAGTACCGCGCAATGGGCTTCAGCGACCGTCTGATACAAAACCTCCTCGTCCGCGAGAACCTCCTCGTGCCGCTCTACGCCGTTGCTGTCGGTGCCACTGGCTCCGTCATCAGCATCAGCGCCAACATCGGCGGTGCCGGTTTCACTACGCTCCTTTTCGCAGCCCTCGCCCTCACCGTCCTCGCTGCGGCCCTCGTCGTCGGCATCCGCATCATTGTCAAACAATACATTACCAACACAGAAATGATATGAAACATATTCTCATCCTCCTCTTAGCGTTCAGCGCTATCGGCCTCCACGCCCAGCACGTCGACTTCCGCGGCGCCAACCACTGCGGAATCTATCCCGACGAGAAGAACCTCCTGAAGGAATGGCCTGACGGCGGTCCCGAGAAGCTCTGGGTGGTCAACGATGCCGGCAAGGGCAACTCCAGTGCTTTGGTTAGCGACGGTTTCATCTACACCGCCGGCCTCACCGAGAACGAACAGCAGGAGCAACTGACCTGCTTCAAGCTCGACGGTACGAAGGTCTGGCAAGTGACCTACGGCCACGCCTGGACGAAGTCTTTCCAGGAGACCCGCTCCACACCCGTCATCGACGACGACCGCCTCTACATGGTCAGCAACATGGGCGAACTGGTCTGCCTGAACCGTGCCGACGGAAAGATTCTCTGGACCGTCGACTACTGGAAGAAGTACAGCCTCACGCCCAACGACCAGGGCATCTGCGAGCACCCGCTCATCGACGGCAACAAGGTCATCGTCACCACCTGCGGTAAAGACGTCTGCATGGCGGCTTTCGACAAACTGACGGGCGAGGTCGTCTGGGAGACCAAGGGCTTCGGCGATCCCGCCACCTACTGCACCTCGCGTATCGTTGAGTGGAACGGCCATCGGCAAGTCATCGGCGGCACGGAGTTGCACGTTTTCGGCGTCGACCCCGAAACGGGCACGATGCTCTGGAACGACGGCCAATGGACGCCTGCCCTCGAAACGAAGAAATGGCTGAACGCCATGATCAACAGCCCCGTCTTCTACAAGGGCAAACTCTTGGTCAGCCTCGGCGACGGTCACGGCTGCACGATGTATCAGATGGCCGACGACCTCAGCGCCGTCACGCTGCTCTGGAAGAACAAGGAGATCGACCTCTACATGGGTGGCATGATCGAGATTGACGGCGTGGTCTACGGCAGCACGGGCGACAAGCACAAGTGGGCGGCCCTCGACATCGAGACCGGCCGCGTGCTCTACCACCAGCCTTGGGCCGGCGGAAAGGGTCGCGGTGCACTCATCATGGCCGACAATATGTTCTACATGTTCGACGAGCGTCGTGGCACCATGGGTTTGGCCCGCATCAATCCTGAGAAACTCGATGTCGTCAGCGAGTTCCGCATCACCGACGGCTCCGGCGCCTGCTTCTCGCATCCCACCATCTTCAACGGCGTCCTCTACGTCCGCCACGGCACCGCACTCATTGCCTATAACATCAAACAATAGAAATATTCACCTAATTTAAAATGTTAAACGTATGAACAAGAAGTTTATTTCAATCATGCTCATGGCCGCCGCCACGACGGTCGCCACAGCTCAGGTCACGCCCTACGGATGGCGCGGCCCGGAACACAATGGTTATTATCCCGACAAGGGGCTGTTAAGTCAATGGCCGGAGGCTGGCCCCGCGCTCGTGTTCGAGACCGAGGATGCCGGCAAAGGCTACTCCTCGCCCCTCGTCGTGGGCGACAGGGTGTACATCACCGGCCTGAACGAGGACGGCACCCGTGAGGTCTTCCAGTGCTACACCCTCGACGGCAAGAAGCAGTACACCGTAGAGTACGGCAACCCCTGGAAGCAGTCCTATCCCGAGACCCGCACTACGCCCGCCATCATGGATGGCAAGGCTTACGTCATCAGCGGCATGGCTGAGATCGTCTGCATCGACATCAAGGACGGCAAGATTCTCTGGTCGGTCGATGGCGGCACGAAGTATGAGCGTATGACGGGCATGTGGGGTACGTCGGAGTGCCCGCTGGTCTATGACGACAAGGTCATCTACACCCCCTGCGGCCAAAAGACCACGATGGTGGCGCTGAACCGCAACACCGGCGAGGAAATCTGGAAGACCCGCGCCATCGGCGAGAAGTCGGGCTACGTCTCGCCCATCATGATCGAGTACAAGGGCAAGCGACAGATTATCGGCTCAACCAACCAGACCGTCGTCGGCGTCAATCCCGACAACGGCGAGATTGAGTGGACCTTCGACAACTGGGGACCGCGTTTCACCGGCAAGCAGGGACGCTGGGACAACATCGCGCCCAACTCGGCCCTCTACAAGGACGGCAAGATTTTCTTCTGCCACGGCTACGACATCAACGGCTTCCAGCTCAAGCTGGCCGACGACCTGAAGAGCGTCACCCTGACCTGGCGCACCGAGACCCTCGACACCCACCACGGCGGCTACGTGCTGGTGAACGGCAAGATTTTCGGCTCCAACTGGATTAACAACAACGACGGAAACTGGTGCTGCATTGACTGGAACACGGGCGAGACCAACTACGAGACAAAGTGGTCGGGCGGCGCCGGCAAGGGCTCCATCATCGCTGCCGACAACAAGCTCTACATCTACGACGAGCGCCGCGGCTTCGTGGGACTGGTCAATCCCACGCCCGACAAGTTCGACGTCGTCAGCAAGTTCCGCGTCGCCAAGGGCAGCGGCCCCTACTGGTCGCACATGCACATCAACAATGGCATCCTGTATCTGAGGCACGGCGAGTACTTCGCTGCCTACAAGATTAAGTAATCCACGGATTAAACTCAAAAAAAAGGAGCGCCCGACGCATCGGGTGCTCCTTTTTCTGTGCTTATAATCAGTGCGGTAGCCACTCCCCGCCCTCCGAGGGGAGGGGGCTGGACTCGGCTCGGTCGCTTGCAAGGCGAGAACTTTACTCCGGCAGCGCAATGAGTTGATACTCCTTGTCCGTGTCGATGTCGTCAGT
>ERZ809472.23-NODE-23-length-40987-cov-12.053186_pt1 | contig 40987 bp, 30 predicted proteins | sample MGYA00521274_ERZ809472 | MGnify/ENA primary metagenome ERZ809472 (study PRJEB31581, sample SAMEA3312791) | metagenome | study: EMG produced TPA metagenomics assembly of the PRJEB8939 data set (Metagenomic analyses of Rumen microbiomes reveals... | reverse complement strand
GTCAACAGGTCTATCGACTATAGTCAACAGGTCTGTCGACTATAGTCAACAGGTCTGTCGACTATAGTCAACAGGTCAGGGGGTACGGCCTCTTGTTTACGGCCTCTGACTTCGACCCAGAGTAGGGGTCGTCATAGGGTCTGCCAGCCCCTAATTTTTCTGTTTATCATCACTTTTTCTTCTTTTTTCTTTGTAGTTCTCATTTTTCTTCGTAATTTTGCAACCGATGAAGCAAAAGAATTGATGAACCCTAAAACCATGTAATAACATCTTTATTAACTTAAAATGCAATGACTATGAAAAGAATTCTTTTAATGACGATGGTCCTCATAGCGGCTTCCGTCGCATGGGCCGACCACATCCAGGTGAGCAACAGAAGCATGTCGTTCACCGAGTCATGGAGTCAGCCATCAAGCTACTTCGACTATGCCAGAGCAGGTGGCACAGTGAGCTGGGATGCCAAGAATCGCATCCTCACGCTAAAGGATTTATACCTGGATCCCCACGATTCCGGCACACTTGATGGCAGTCATCAGTTGAGCGGCCTGATTATCAACACCTTCCAGTCTGTCACAATCAATGTGGTGGGCGAGAACCACATCGTCGTCGAGTGCGGGCAGGCACTCGAGCTTCATGGCAGCGTCACGTTCACCGGCAGCGGTTACATCAGGTTCTACAACATTGATAATAAGAAACCGGCTATCGACGTTGTGCATAGCGACGTCACGATAACCGTCGATGGTCCTCACGTGAAGTGCTGCGGCAGTAATGACGGAATACGTGGCTGCAATGACACAGAGATACACTTGAAGAAAGGAAAGCTCGAATTCCCCTCGGGCTACGGCAAGCTGTACCGCATAGGGAATGTGCGCTACGACTATGGCATGGGTGTGCAGCAGCCACACGGCGCTTACTTCCGGCCTAAGGTCATGCTCGACAAGGACGGCAACAGACTGAGCGATGACGCAACACTGGTGTTCGGTTCCATCCATTACTACGGCTTCCAGATTCTGGGCGAATGGGTGACATCTAACAACTGGGACCTTTTGAACAAAGTGGCTCTTGGCAGCCTGCAATACGGCAATATTGATTTCCAGCCGTCCTCGAACACGCTGACCCTCGACGGCACGACCATCGAGAACCGTTCCTCGGGATCGACCATCGACAATGCATACAACAACAGCCTGAAGATTGTACTAAAGGGCGAGAATACGTTTGACTTCTACGGCAAGGGTGGCGGTCGCTATGCTCTTGAAACAAGCGCCAACACCACCATCATAGGTGATGCGACAGGCACATCAAAGCTGACCAGCTCAGCCAGCTTCGCCGGTGTGCACATCTATGGCGACAATAACCTGACGCTGGGCAATGTGAAGCTCGACGTGCCCTACATGTCAAGCTCAATGCTGCAAAACGCGAGCGGGAAGATGGAGTCGGGAACGCTCGTCTTGGATCGTGGAGTGGAAGTCAATGCTCGTGGCAACGACAGCGGCAACGGCACCGTGCGCGGAATGAGGATAAATCCTGCAACTGCGAATCTTGTGGTGGCCGTGGCCTCCGACCAGAATAATCCACGCTTCATCAATAATGCCGAATATGGCGTGTATGAGAGCGAGACAAAGTTGGCAACGGGAGCCGTAACCCTCAGCACCATGAGCGACGTCACTCTCTATCCCCTCACAATATGCGGGCAGAGAGTACATTCGCTCAACTGCAAGAATCCCATTAATGAATATGTGAAGAGCGGCAAGTTGGTGTACGCTCCCGACGAGCACAGCCTCTACATGGACAACGCTGTGCTCAGCGTGGACGGCTACAGCGGCGACGTGCTGTACTGGAATAGTCCGGGCAAGCTGACCATCGGCCTGATTGGCGAGAGCAAAATCAACAACTGTAAAGGGAAAGCGCTCATCAGCGACGGCCCGGTTGACGTGCGGTCGGCATTGCACGACAACCAGAAGCTCGTCGTCACCGGCACGGGCGGCATGATGACAGTGAGCGGCGACAAGACGCTGAACCTCAACCTTGTAGAGGTGTCAGTACCTGAGATACAGGCTGGCAGAGTGGAACTCATCGGTACGAAACAGGTGGACGTCACACGCAAGTTCAACGCCACGACTTGCGAGCTGGGCATGGTGAAAGTAGCCTCGACGGTGGAGGCTCCCGCCTACTACGACGCGGAGAAAGGCACGGTGGTGGCTACGAAAGGCCCGGCCAGCTTCTTCCACAGCAGCCTCGTGACCGTATTCCCCGGCATCAACTTCTTCGGAGGCGAGGTAAATTCCATCAACCACACCTGCCTGATGAGCAAGGATGTGACGGGAGGGCAGATTATGGTAAGACAGGAAGATGCCAATGGATTCGTCATTGACATGCGCGGCGCACAAGTATGGAGCAAGTCGGTGGAGAACATGTTCAGCCTCACAAGCGAAGGCACCTCGAACATCAATATCCATGGATATAACTATATAGACCTGACGGGCATCGACTCGCACTTCGTGATGTCGAACATGAAGAACCTCTACATCTGCGGATATGACGACGAGCCCAACCCCTCGCTTACCGTCAATGGCAAAGGCAAAGCGAACAATTCGGGTGCCATAGCCGTGGCAAAAGGCTCAAAGCTCTGCTTCCAGTCGAATCTCAGCCAGGTGTTCGACGCCAACATTCAGCGCATCTACGGAATGGGCGACAACGGCGTGAACACCAAGCTGATTGTAGAGAAACCCTATCTCACGGTGATAGGCAGCAGCGATGGCACCGTGTCCAACATTAGTGTCGAGACCGTCGGTGCCGAGCTCTTCAGCTCGTCCGCGCAGCCACGTTCCGTGGTCTCTGGCAATGCCAGCAAGGTCAACGGCGTATATCAGGAAAACGACCTCTGCACCGGCGTGGTGAAGTTCGTGGGCAAAGGTGAGAGTGCCGGCTACGTTGCCGCCACCGGCATCAGCCTCGACAAGACAAGCCTGACGCTGAACGGACTGGGCAGCACGGCTACGCTCAAGGCCACCGTCTCACCTGCCAACGCCACCAATAAGGATGTGACATGGAGCAGCAGCGACGAAGCCATCGTCAGCGTGGACAAGGACGGAAAGCTCACGGCCAACGGCAGTGGCGAGGCCATCATCAGTGCCGCCGCCAACGGCAGCCTGGCAGGGGCAAAGGCTGAGTGCCGGGTGACCGTAAGTGTGCCCGCCGTTACGTCGGTCGCTTTCGACAAGACGAGTCTCCTCTTCGACGATCCCAGCGTCAACAGCCAGTACCTTTATGTCACCATCGCTCCTTTTGGAGCGCTAAAGGATGTCACCTGGACATGCAGCGACACCACCGTCGTGAAGATTACCGGCAACGGACTGGCAGCACGCATAGACCGCGTGGCCGATGAGGGCCAGGCTGTCATCACCGTGAAGGCATCCAATGGTGTGAGCGCCACATGCCCGGTAACCGTCCACTACCCCATCACACCGAAGCGTGTAGACTTCCTCCCGGCATCCATCACCCTCACCGAGGCCGGACAGAAGGAAGTGCTCAATATCCTCGTCACGCCCGAGAACTGCGATGACCTAGGCTTCGAGTGGGAGAATCTGCCCGAAGAGGGCGACTGCGTGACCTTCGACCCAGAGACGCGTACCGTGACAGCTGTGCACAACGGCTCAATAACCATCGGCGTATGGGCAACTTACAAAGGACAGCTCTGGACACTGGGTGAATGTGCCATCAATGTTGACATACCCATCATAGCCGAGAAGCTGGAGCTGCAGTCACCGTCGAGCTTCTTCTACGAATATGGCGACACCATCACCATCATGCCACTCTTCACACCCACCAACACCACCAATCAGCAACTGACTTGGAAGAGCAACAACGAGAGCGTGGCCACCGTGACGGCCAACGGACAGGTCGTTTCCCACAGCAAGGGCGATGCCACTATCACAGCTACCACTACCGACGGCAGCAACCTCTCGGCCAGCAGACTCTTCACCGTCTATGACCCCAACGACTACCGAGTCGTGCCCGCCACCGGCATTACCCTCGACAGGGAGTCCGTGATGCTCTTCACCGGACAGCGTATCAATGTGAACGCACAGCTATATCCTGACGGAGCATGCACGCAAGTGATGTGGGAAATCACCGAAACACTGCAAGGCAACACAGATAACGTAAGGGTGACGTGGGATCATCGGAAGCCACGCTACAGCCAGACCTGCTCAGTATGGTACGACACCAACGAGGGCGTTGGCGAGCTGCCTGTCAGGTTCATCGTCACGGCAAAAGCCACCGACTATGAGGGTAACATGCAGCCCATGGCTTCGTTCGAGGTGACAATTGCCGAGGACATCATCTTCACGGCGATGAACAACGAAGGAATAGACATCACCTACCGTGTGAAAGACATCAGCGACGAGAGCCATCCCACCTGTGAGCTTTATGGACAGCAGGTCTGGGTATATAAAGACGGTCATGGTGAGTTCCAGTACGTGTCCGCCATCGAACCCGATGCCAAAGGACGAATTGTTATTCCAAGCCAAGTAATCAACGATGGCAATTACTACTGGGTGGACAATGCCAACGAACTGGCCTTCTATGGTCACAACAAGATTGAAGAGCTGGTGTTCCCCGAGGGCATGACGCGCTTGGAGAGCAAATGTGGAATCGACAATTCTTCGCTGACCACGGTAACGCTGCCATCAACGATACGCAACATTAATGTCGAGGCATTCAAGTCCTGCCCGGCACTGAGGAAAGTGTATATGCGCTCGGCAACATCTCCAGCAGGACTGTACCCCATGGGTAGCGGAATATTTGAAGAGACGGAATCGCTAGGTGAGGCATTTGCCGAACTGCCCGACGACGCCGTTCTCTACGTGCCCAAGGGAAGCCTCAGCGAGTACACTATTACACAGTGGATATGGAACGACTGGTTCTCACGCATCGAGGAGATTGACTACCGCGAGCTGGATCTCTACTTTGCCGACACCAACGAGGAAGGCACAGAGCTGAACTTCCACATCACCAGCACAGACGACAAGACCTGCGAGGTGGGTGGAAAGACAAGCGGAGCGGCCATTGCCGACGATGTCACCGAGGTGGAGATTCCCGCCGACGTGGACGGATATGCCGTAACGGGCATTGCCCCACAGGCCTTCGTGGACAAGGACAATCTGGAAAGCGTGACGCTGCCCGCCACCATCGAGACCATCGGCTATGGAGCCTTCTACAGCTGCTCCAACCTGTCTGATGTGTACATACTCCGCAATAATGCTCCCACGCTACTCGACATCGACGACATGCCCTCCGATGTAAACAACTACGCCTTCGGCGGACTGCCAGGCGCAGAAGCCCGTGCTTTCGGCGGTCAGACGTTCAGCAGCGACCCCGCCCCTGCTACGCTACACGTGCCCCATGGATGCCTCAAAGCCTACGACAAGGAACCTTGGAACCAATGGTTCTCCAATATTGTGGACGATGTGACAAGTACAAGTGTTAAGGGCGACGTGAATAACGACGGCGAGGTCGATGTGGCCGACATTGCCTCTGTCATCAGCTATATGGCCGAGGGCACTGGCTTCTCGTTCGATAAGGCCGATGTCAACGACGATGGTAACGTCGACGTGGCCGACATCGCCAGCATCATCAGCATTATGGCCTCAAACACGAGAATGCTGAAAGACATGGAAGAATAACAGAGACAAATCTCCAATAGTAAAACTCTCTTCGGGAGGCCGGCGCTAAATGTAAATGCGCTGGCCTCCCGACGTGCAAAATTCAGGTTAGGGTAGTAAAAGGGAAAACCCAAAAACCGTTGTCTCAGGCCTCAAAATGAAGGAAATGAGATTCCTTAACATTATTAAGTGCCTCACTCTTGGTTTTGTTTTGGAAATCCCTTTGATGTGGATAATTACATGATTCTAACGAGTCTACCTACTCGCTCTGTTTGTTTCGGGCTCCTGTTTTGTTTACGGACTCTAGCTTCGAGAATAAGGGTCCGGACTTGTGCCAGCCTGAACCGCCTTCAAGCGGTATATAATCATGCAGGAACCGTGTGCCGAAGCGTGTTTATTTGAAAAAATTGGGTGAATCGTTTGGCAGTTCACCCTTTTTGTCGTATCTTTGTACCGTTTTTTCAGATTCCACAAATATGTATTATAATATGCGAACAGTGATTGCGATGCTGCTGATGCTTATGGCAACCAGCCTGAACGCAGCAGAAAAGCCGTGGCAGAACGGTCGGCTGACGGTCAAGGGCCAGTATTTAGTGCATGAGAACGGGAAGCCGTTCTTCTGGCTTGGAAATACGGCGTGGCTCCTGCCAGAGAGGCTGAACCGCGACGAGGTGGAGTTCTTCCTTACACGTGAGAGCGAGGAGGGCTACAACGTAGAGCAGATACAGGTGTTGGACAGCAACTATCCTACGTTCAACGTCTATGGGCAACAGGCCTTCGACGACAGCTTCGACATGGAGAAGTATGCCGGAGGGAAAAGTGCGAATGGCCAATACTCCTACTGGGACCATCTGGACTATATCGTCTCGATGGCCGAGCGTCAGGGCATCTACATCGCTATGGACTGCATCTGGGGCGGACAGGTGAACAGGCTCACGCCTGAGAAGGCCGCGAAGTATGGCCGCTTCCTGGGTGAGCGTTATAAGGACTGCCCCAACATCATCTGGATGATAGGCGGCGACATCATGGGCGACAAGGGTATGGAGTCGTGGGAGGCCATGGCACGCGCCATCAAGGCCGTGGACAAGAACCACCTGATGACCTTCCACCCACGAGGACGCACGACGAGTGCCTGGTGGTATAATGACCGTGAATGGCTGGATTTCAATATGTTCCAAAGCGGGCACCGACGCTACGGACAACGTAATGGCGACGGCGACTACACCATACGCGACAACACCGAAGAGGACAACTGGCGGTTTGTAGCCATGAGCTTTGGCGACAAGGAAGAGCAGATTGTCGGCCGCGAAGTGAAGGGGCCCAGAAAGCCTGTGCTTGACGGAGAACCCTCGTATGAGGACATTCCGCAGGGCTTGCATGACTTCTCGGCTCCCCGCTGGCAGGACTATGACGTGCGTCGCTATGCCTACTGGTCGGTATTTGCAGGAAGTTTCGGCCATACCTACGGCCACAACAGCATCATGCAGTTCATGCGTCCTGGTCTGCTTGGCTCCTTCGGAGCGGAGAAGCCTTGGTGGGACGCCATGAAAGACCCTGGCTACCGGCAGATGAAACACCTGAAGCAACTGATGACCGCCGTGCCTTTCACGGAGGGGCAGAACGACCAGAGCATCATCGTAGGCCAGAACGGTTCACGCTACGACCGCATCATCGCTACGCGAGGGCGTGACTACCTCTTTGTATATAACTACAGCGGACGGCCCATGACCATCGACCTGACGAAGATTTCGGGCAGGAAGAAGAACGTGTGGCTGATGAACCCTGCCGACGGTACCATGCAGTATCTGGGCGAATATGACAACGCAGAGAAGGTGGACTTCGCCTTCGACGGTGCCTACCTGCGCGGCAGCGACCGCGTGGTCATCGCCACCGACAGCAATACAAACTATTTCAAGAAATGATGAAGCCACAGATAGCAATCGTAGATCCGAACACGCTTTCGGCCATTGGCCTGCGACATTTGTTGCAGAGCGTTATGCCCATGCTACAGGTAGATGTTTACGGGAGCATGAGCGAGTTAATGGCCAATCACCCAGAGGAATATGCTCATTACTTCGTGGCTACAAACATCGTCGTGGCCAACCGTCAGTTCTTCCTGGACCACAGGCGGAAAACCATCGTGCTCTCCATGTCGGTTGACGGCAACGGACAGTTGTCGGAGTTTCACAGCATCTGTGTCAACGTTCCTGAAAAGATGCTGGTGCGCTCGCTGCTCATGCTGGAACAGCAGGCACATGCCCATGGACGCAACCTGCCGGATATGCCCATGCCGACACAGCGCAATCTGCTGAGCAACCGTGAAATAGAGGTGATGTCGCTCATCGTGCAGGGCTATCTGAACAAGGAAATAGCCGACCGTCTCTGCATCGGGCTTGCCACCGTCATCACCCACAGGAAAAACCTCATGGACAAGCTCGGCATCAGAAGTGTTGGAGCGCTGACCATCTATGCCGTCATGCATGGCTATGTGGATATTAACTCCATCTGACAAAATGTGTTAATTTTAAGGGCCGAAGGTGTTATTTCTTTGGCCGTTTCGCAAATATTGCGTAATTTTGCCCAAAATCTGAAAACCCTAATTTATTCTAACTTATAAAACAAAAAAATCAGATGAAGACAATGAGAGCATCATTGCTGGGCATGGGTGCAGTCGCACTTATGCTCACGGCCTGTGTTGGCGGTGGCCAACCAGCGCCACAGCTAACGGCCTCGGGACTTAACCCGGCCAAGTTTGACACCATCATCAACGAGAAACCCGTGAAGCTCTACACACTGAAGAACGCACAGGGCATGGAGGTTTGTATTACCAACTTCGGAGGCCGTGTCGTGTCTGTCATGGTTCCCGACCGCGACGGCAAGATGACCGACGTGGTGCTGGGCTACGACAACATTGCCCAGTATGCCGACGCTGAGAACTTCGGCAGCGACTTCGGTGCCAGCATCGGTCGCTATGCCAACCGTATCAAGAACGGACAGATGGTGGTGGGCGAAGATACCATCCAGCTGCCCCAGAACAATTTCGGCCATTGCCTCCACGGAGGTCCTACTGGCTGGCAGTACCAGGTGTATGCTGGTGAGCAGGTGGACGACAGCACGCTGAAGCTGACCCTCGTCAGCCCCGACGGCGACAACAACTTCCCTGGCGAAGTGACTGCCACCGTGACCTACGCACTGACTGAGGACAACACGCTCGACATCAAGATGGAGGCCAAAACTACCCAGACAACGGTGGTGAACATGACCAACCATTCCTATTTCAACCTGAACGGCGACCCCACTCAGCCCGCCATGGACATGGAACTCTTCATCGATGCTGACACCTTTACACCGTCTGACTCCACCTATATGCCCACTGGCGAGATTCGCGACGTGACGGGCACGCCGATGGACTTCCGTAAGGCTCACCCCATTCAGGACTCGCTGCGCATGGACGATGAGCAGGTGAAGTTTGGCAACGGTTTCGACCACAACTGGATCCTGAATACTGCCGGTGACGACACGCGGGCATGTGCTTCACTCTATTCGCCCAAGACGGGTATCTATCTTGAGGTGTTCACCAACGAGCCGGGCATCCAGGTGTATTCTGGCAACTTCCAGGGCATCGACGGCGAGCAGGACAAGGTGCGCAAGGGCGGTGTGAAGTATCCCCAGCGTCCCTCTGTCTGCTTAGAGAGCCAGAAATTCCCCGATTCACCCAACCATCCTGAGTGGCCCAGTCCCTACCTGAACCCAGAAGAGACATACTACAGCCACCTTGCTTACAAGTTCTCGGTGAAATAAATCGTTAATCGGAAATCAGTAAATCGAAAATAAAATTATGAATTGGAGTTCAAATGAGTTTCAGTGGCTCGACTGGACGGTACTTGCCGTCGGTATAGTAGCCATCGTATGGGCGGTGTACCGTGCCATCAAGAAAGACAAGGAGAAAATGAAGGGTGCCGACTCGCAGGACTATCTGTTCGGCAAGGGCGAACCCTGGTATGTAATCGGCATGGCCATCTTCGCCGCCAATATCGGCTCTGAGCACCTTGTGGGCTTGGCCGGTACTGGTGCCAAGGACGGCGTGGGCATGGCCCACTGGGAGATGCAGGGCTGGATGATCCTCATTCTTGGCTGGCTGTTCGTTCCCTTCTATCAGTTGCTCAACAACAAGATGGGCAAGATTATCACCATGCCCGACTTCCTGAAGTTCCGCTACACCCAGCGCACAGGTTCGTGGCTGAGTATCATCACCCTCGTGGCCTACATCCTGACGAAGGTATCGGTGACAGCCTTCACGGGCGGTATCTTCTTTGAGTATCTCATTGGCCTGCCTTTCTGGTGGGGCGCCCTCGGCCTCATCGCCGTCACCGCCATCTTCACCGTGTTCGGTGGTATGAAGGGTGTGATGACCATGTCGGCCATCCAGACACCTATTCTTATTATAGGTGCCTTCGCGGTGCTCTTCCTCGGTTTGTCCACACTGGGTGGCGGCAGTATCGTTCAGGGATGGGAAAACATGATGGCTTTCTGTAGCACGCTGCACGATGGCTATGGCACGACCCACATGTTCCACTGGGCCGACATCAACGAATCGGGCGCTCCCGACCCCCTCTACCATGAGTATCCCGGTTTCGTGGTGTTCATCGGTGCTTCTATCATTGGTTTCTGGTATTGGTGTACTGACCAGCACATCGTTCAGCGTGTACTTGGTCAGCAGAAGGGTGAGAGCAACGTGGAGGTGATGAAGCGTGCCCGTCGCGGTACTATCGCCGCCGGTTACTTCAAGCTGCTCCCCGTGTTTATGTTCCTTATCCCCGGTATGGTGGCTATGGCTCTGGCCAACGGTGGCTATGGCGACTTCGGCATCCAGATGGATATCGCCAACCAGCACGACACTGACGGTGCTTTTGCCATGATGGTGAAGAGCATCCTGCCTGTCGGTGTCAAAGGCTTCGTGACCATCGGCTTCATCTGCGCCCTCGTCACGTCGCTGGCCGCCTTCTTCAACTCGTGTGCCACGCTGTTCACTGAGGACTTCTACAAGCCCATGAAGAAGGGCCTGAGCGAAGCCCACTACGTGCTCGTAGGCCGTATCGCTACTGTCGTGGTTGTTGTGCTTGGTCTGCTCTGGCTTCCCGTCATGATGGGTATGGGCAACCTCTACAGCTACCTGCAGGGCATCCAGTCGCTGCTGGCTCCGTCGATGGTGGCCGTCTTTACCTTAGGTATTCTCTCTAAGAAGATTACGCCGAAGGCCGGTGAATGGGGCCTCATTGGTGGCTTCATTATCGGTATGCTGCGACTGGTGACCAACGTCATCACCGATACGGGTTCGGCTCAGATGGACGGTGCCTTCTGGAATGCTACCACATGGTTCTGGCAGACCAACTGGCTCGTGTTCGAGTGCTGGCTGCTCGTGTTCATCGTGTTGCTGATGGTAGTTGTGAGCTTCTTCACTCCCGCTCCCACAGCCGAACAGAAGGATGCCATTACCTTCACAGCTGACTATCGCAAGCAGATTGCCCAAAGCTGGGACGTATGGGACATTGTGGGAACCCTTGGTGTCCTCGCCCTCTGCGGTTGCTTCTACTGGTATTTCTTCTAAATAATTCTGAATTACGAATTACGAATTCCTCTGCGCAATGAAAGATAATCTGATAAAGGACAAGTCGATGGCTTTTGCTATCCGAATTGTGAATCTTTATAAATATCTTGTTGAGAAGAATGAATTTGTAATGTCTAAACAAATTCTGCGTTCTGGTACTTCAGTTGGAGCAAATATCTCTGAAGCAGTCAGGGCAGAATCAGATAATGACTTTATCCATAAGCTATCTATCTCAAGAAAAGAGGCTCAGGAAACCCTGTATTGGTTGGAATTGTTGCACCAGACAGATTTTATTCCTACTGAAGCGTATAGTTCGATTTGCTCTGACTGTGAAGAACTTTCCAAAATACTCACGTCAATTATCCTTACCTCAAAGCAGAACATAGATAAAAACAATGCGTAGCCAATTCGTAATTCGTAATTCGTAATTCATAATTCATAATTCATAATTCGTAATTCATAATTCATAATTCGTAATTCGTAATTCATAATTCGTAATTCGTAATTAAAGAAATGCTCGAAGAATTAAAACAGAAAGTATTCAAGGCCAACCTTGACCTCGTCAAGCAGGGCCTCGTGATATTCACTTGGGGCAACGTCTCTGGAATCGACCGTGAGAAAGGCCTCGTAGTCATCAAACCCAGCGGCGTCTCCTACGACGAGATGAAGGCCGAGGACATGGTCGTTGTAGACCTTGCCAGTGGCAAGGTGGTCGAGGGTGACCTCAATCCATCGTCAGACACACCCACGCACCTCGTGCTTTACAAGGCATTCCCCAATATTCAGGGCGTCGTCCACACGCATAGCACCTACGCTACTGCCTTCGCTCAGGCCGGACGTGACATTCCCAACATCGGAACGACCCATGCCGACTACTTCTACAAGGACATTCCCTGTACCCGTGACATGACCAAGGAGGAGGTGGAAGGACAGTACGAGCTGGAGACGGGCAACGTCATCGTGGACGAGATTCTGAACATCCGCAAGATTAACCCCGACCACACGCCCGCCGTGCTGGTAAAGAACCACGGTCCGTTCTCTTGGGGAACATCGCCCGACAACGCCGTGTATAATGCCAAGGTGATGGAACAGTGTGCCAAGATGGCTTTCGTGGCCTTCTCGGTGAATCCCAACCTGACCATGAACCCGCTGCTCGTGGAGAAGCATTACAGCCGCAAGCACGGTCCAAACGCCTACTACGGACAGAAAGGCCAGAAACACTGATCCTGGCAGCTATCGATGTTATTAAAGAGTACAAATGTTTATCGCTAACGAACTGAGAAAGACGAACATTGCCGAATACCTGCTCTACATGTGGCAGGTGGAAGACACAATACGTGCATTCGGCTGTTCGTTGCCGCGTATCCGTCGTGAGTATATCTCGCGTTTCGACTACAACGATGAGCAGAAGGATGAGGAGGCCGACTGGTATGGCAACCTCGTGCGTATGATGAACGAGGAAGGTTGCCGCGATGGCGGACACCTGCAGATAAACCGAGTGACGCTGCAGTTGCTCACCGAGTTGCACCAGCAGTTGCTCGCCTCACCGAAGTTCCCTTTCTACAATGCCGCCTACTACAAGGTGCTGCCTTTCATCGTGGAACTGCGCAGTCGTGGTGCCAAACACGAGGAGGGCGAGATAGAGACCTGTCTCAACCTGCTCTACGGCGTGATGATGCTGCGGCTTCAGAAGAAAGAGGTAAGCCCGAATACCGAGCATGCCGTGCGTGAGATTTCCAACTTTGTCGGTATGCTTGCCGACTACTACAAGAAAAGCAAGGAAGAGGACATCTTCCAGGACTTCTCCGACTGATATAATTCTGAACCGTGAACTCAGAACTGTGAACTGTGAACTCTGAACTGTGAACTCTTAAAATGAACATTTTAGTGACAGGCTGTAATGGCCAACTGGGCAACGAGATGCAACTGCTGGAGAAAGTGCATCCTGCCCACAATTATTTTAATACTGACGTGGAGGAGCTGGACATCACCGACCAGCAGTCTATCGACCAGTTTGTGGATGAACATGAGATAGGCGGCATTGTTAACTGTGCCGCCTATACTGCCGTGGACAAGGCTGAGGCGAACGAGGAATTCTGCCGTCTGCTCAATGCCACGGCACCCGGCTATCTGGCAGAGGCCATGGGCCGGCGTGGCGGATGGATGATACAAGTGTCGACCGACTATGTGTTCGACGGCACCAACCACCGTCCCTACGTGGAGACCGACCCTGTGTGTCCCAATTCAGTCTACGGTCGCACGAAGCTCGAGGGCGAGCAGCTGGTGCAGAAACTGTGTCCGCAGTTGATGATTATCCGCACGGCTTGGCTCTACAGCGCTTTTGGCAACAATTTCGTAAAGACGATGCTTCGTCTGGGCCGTGAGAAGCAGGACCTTGGTGTCATCTTCGACCAGATAGGCACTCCCACCTATGCCCGCGACCTGGCTGTGGCTATCTTTGCCGCTATAGAACAAGACGTGAAGCCAGGCGTTTATCACTTTAGCAATGAGGGTGTTATATCGTGGTATGACTTCACGAAAGCCATCCACCGCATTGCTGGAATTACCACTTGCCATGTGCGTCCGTTGCACACTGCTGAGTATCCCACTCCCGCCAGTCGTCCGCATTATTCTGTGCTTGACAAGACGAAAATCAAGCAGACCCTCGGCTTGGAAATTCCTTATTGGGAGGACTCCCTGCGAGAGTGTATCAGTAAAATGTAGATGAACAGTGAACTATAAGCTTTAAACACTAAATCATAAATTGCTTATGAATCAAAAAACCGATTATTCACCCTACTTCAACCCCGAATTTGAAACGATGAGCCGTGCGGAGCTGGAGAAACTTCAGTTGGAGCGGCTGCAAAAGACCGTGCGCCACTGTATGAATGCCGAGTTCTACCGCAAGCGCTTTGCCGAGCTGGGTATCACGCCCGACGACATCAAAACCCTGGACGACGTGAGGAAACTTCCCTTCACCACGAAGGAGGATCTGCGCGAGAACTACCCCTTCGGTCTCGCGTGCATACCTATGAAAGACTGTGTGCGTCTGCACTCGTCGAGCGGTACTACGGGCAACCCGACGGTGGTGCTGCACTCGCAGAAAGACCTGGACGAGTGGGCCAACGCCGTGGCACGTTGTCTGTGGATGGTGGGAAGCCGCCCCGAGGACGTATTCCAGAACTCTGCCGGCTACGGCATGTTCACCGCTGGCCTGGGCTTCCAGTACGGTGCGGAGCGCGTGGGAATGCTCACCGTGCCTGCCTCTTCCGGTAACACCACCCGCCAGATAAAGTTCATCCGCGATTTCGGAACGACAGTACTCCACGCCATTCCCTCCTATGCTTCGCGCATTTACGAGGTCATGAAGGATGAAGGCTGCGACCCCCGCAGGGACACCAAGCTGCGCGTGCTCTGTATCGGAGCCGAGCCTCACAGCGAGGAGCAGCGCAAGCGCATCGAGGAGACCCTGGGCGTGAAGGCATACAACAGCTATGGCATCTCCGAGATGATGGGCCCGGGTGTGGCCTTCGAGTGCCAAGAGCAGAACGGCATCCACATCTGGGAGGACTACTTCATCGTGGAGATTATCGACCCTGTGACGCTGGAGCCTGTCAAGGAGGGCGAGCTGGGCGAACTGGTGCTCACCACTATCAACCGCGAGGCCATGCCGCTGCTGCGCTACCGCACCCGCGACCTCACCCGCTTCCTGCCCGGCGAATGTCCGTGCGGACGCCATCACCGCCGTTTGGCTCGTCTGCAGGGACGCAGCGATGACATGATCATCCTGAAGGGTGTGAACATCTTCCCCATACAGATAGAGAAGATCCTGCTGAAGTTCAAGGAACTGAGCACCGACTACCTCATCACCCTCGACAACCGCAGGGACGGTGACCACATGACCATCGAAGTGGAGCTGACACAGATGTTCACCGACGACTACTCACGTCTGCAGGAATTAGAGCAGACCATCACCCGTCTGCTCAAGGACGAAATCCTTGTCACGCCGAAGGTGCGACTGGTGCCGAAGGGAACACTCACCGTCAGCGACGATAAGAAGGCTGTCCGCGTGAAAGACCTCCGCAAGCTCTTCTGATTTGTGAAACATGAACTCCTAACTTTAAACTATATTTAGACTATGACAATTCACCAGTTATCCATTTTCATTGAGAACCGTTCTGGTACCCTCATCAGGGTCCTTAACGTCTTGAAAGAGGCAAAGATACAAATCATTGCCTCCACCATTGCCGATACGGCAGAGTATGGAATCTACCGCCTCATCTGCAGCGAGCCGCTGCGTGCCTTCGAGGAGTTGAAGAAAGCCGGTATTGCCGTCGCACTCAGCGACGTGCTCGCCCTGGAGCTCGACGATGAGCCAGGACGCGCAGCCGATGCCGTAAAGATTTTCAGCGACGCCGGCATCAGCATCGCCTACATGTACACCTTCCTTTACAATGGTAAGGGCATCCTCGTATTCCGTACCGACAACCGCGAGAAAGCCCGCGAGACCATCATCCTCAACAACATGAAGTTCATTGCCGAGCAAGACCTCAGCAAGTGGGTGTAGTCTCAGAACTGTAACCTCAGAACGTTTAACTATCCACGCCCTTCAAGGATTTGATCGGCGTGGATTTTTGTTTTTATCTGCTTCGGGCCGATAATCTGCTCCACTTTGCCGTCCTCGCTGATGATAAAGGTAGTGCGCACGGTGCCCATGTATTTCCGTCCGTACATGGATTTCTCCTGCCACACTCCGAAGAGTTCCACCAGGTAGTGCTCCGTGTCGGCGATGAGCGGGAAGTTCAGCCCGTGCTTCTCCTTGAACTTTCGGTGCTGGCTGTCGCTGTCAACGCTGACACCCACAACTGCCATGCCAGCCTCGTCCAGCCGTTCCAAATTGTCGCGGAAGCTGCAAGCCTCTGCCGTGCAACCGCTGGTGAGGTCTTTCGGATAGAAGTAGAGCACCAGCTTCTTACCCTGATAGTCACTCAGGCGCACTTCACGCCCGTTCTCGTCTCTGCCCAGCAAATCGGGCACGATGTCTCCAATGTTCATAGTCTAACAATTTTATCGGTTCCTTTTTCCACTTGCGCATCAATGTTCTGCAAGTTTGAGTTGCTCACGTCGTCGAGCACCACGGCAGGGCGGTAGTCGGGGCGGTCGTAGCGGAAGGTGACGTCGTTGACGTAGAGCCCGTCCACGTGCCGCGCATAGAGCCCGTAGGCTGGTGTCCATCCTGCAAATTTCGGCTCAGGATAGTTCGTGCCCTGTTCGCGGTATTCCTTGTTTACCAGTTCTTTGGCACCACCGCCACGGAACTGCAGGCGGATGTTCGACAGCCACACGTTTCGTATCGGCTCCTCTGGCAGACCCGTCACGATGATGCTACAGAGCGAGTCGCAGTCGTCGGCCACGACATTGCTTATCTGAATGTCGCGCGCACTGCTATGCCTTGTCACCTCCTTAGGCCCACGGTTACGGCAGCCGGTGGTGATGTAGATAGGGTAGTGGTGTACGTGGCTCATGGTGATGTTGCTCACCACGATGTTCTCCATCCTTCCCTGGTCCACCTCTTCGAATGCCAGGCCGCTGCTATACATGAAGGTGCAGTTGGTGAGTGAAATATTGCGGTAGCCGCCGTTGCTCTCCGTTCCTAATTTGAAACGTCCGCATACCCATCCCACCGGTTCGGGTACGTAGGTGCCGTCGAGCAGGGTGCCGCACTTGTAGCCTGTGATGTTACAGTTGGAGATGGCGATATGCTCGCAGAGCACGGGCTTCTTCAGCGCATAGCTCGACTTCAGCACCAGGGCATCATCGCGTGGCGTATTGATGCGACAGTTGGTGATGGTCATGTACTTGCAGCAGTCAATGTCAAAGCCGTCGCGGTTGGTGTCGATGGTCACGTTGTCGATGGTCGAGAGGTCGCAGCCGGTCATAATGATGGCAAAGTGACCACCGCGGTAGATGGTCACATCGCGTATGGTCACCTGTCTGCACAGTTTCAGGGCGATGGCCTTGTCGCCCGTGCCTATGGAGCCGCCGTGAATGTTGCCGGCAGTCTCAGTGTCTTTGTTTGTGAGGCCCTTGCCGTCAATCATTCCGTGGCCGGTGATGGACACGTTGGTCTGTCCCTCTGCCCAGATGAGCGAGTTGTGGAAATAAGTGTGGCCGCCGTCCTGGTATTCGGGAAAGCCGCCGAAGCTCTCGCTCTCGTCGTAGATGCCCTTGTCACTCCCCGCAAGAATCGTGGCACCCGGAGCAAGGTGCAGGTCGATGTTCGACTTCAGACGTATGCTGCCACAAAGATACGTGCCAGCGGGTAGCAGCACCTGTCCACCGCCTTTCTCCACCGCAGCCTCAATGGCAGCGTTGATGGCGGGCGAGTCGAGCGTCGTGCCGTCACCTTTCGCGCCGTAGTCTCTCACGTTATAGACTGAGGCCATGGCCGAAGTGGCTGCGCTGAACAGCAGCATGAAAGCCATCGTCCAAAGTAATTGTGTCTTTCTCATCCCTGATTCAATTATCTGTCTTTTTTGTGCAAAGACGCGCCGAAGGGCATCCTTTGGAAGGAGAATCCCTGACTTCTTTTGTTTGCGCCGCAAAAATAGCAAGAATTATTGAAATGACCAAACATTTAGGCAAAGTTTAACTTCGCTAATTCTTACAGTTCGGTATTTTTTCCCCATTAAATTTGCTGTATAGGGAAATTGTTTGTATATTTGCAAGCGCAAACAGAAAGCTTGGCATATTATGGCAGAAAAGGGACAGATAAGTTTTGGCTACGCCGTGGGTGTGCAGACGTTCAGCCGTATTCGTGAGACGAATGCCCGATATATCGATAAGACGCAGTATGTGTGGAAGATGGTAACCACTCCGGCCGTCAATTTCTTCCTCAGCCGTCCTCGCCGCTTCGGTAAGTCGCTGCTGGTAGATACGCTGGGTTGCTACTTTGAGGGTCGCAAGGAGCTGTTCGAGGGGTTGTATATTTACGACAAAGAGAAGGAGTGGAAGAAGTACCCCGTCATACGCCTCAATCTGTCGAACGGCAAGTACTACGAGAAGGAGCGAGTACATCCCACCATCAATACTATTCTGAAGCAACAGGAAGAAGAGTTTGGAATTACCAAGCCAGAAGATCCCACGAACTATGACTCACGCCTTACCGAACTCATTAAGGAAGCCCACCGCCAGACAGGCGAGAAGGTGGTCATCCTCATCGACGAGTATGACGCACCGATGCTCGACAGCATCAACAATCCGGAGCTGCAGGACTACATCCGTGAGCGTGTGCGTAACCTCTTCTCACCACTGAAGGCACAGGAGCAGCTCCTGCGCTTCGTGTTCCTGACGGGCATCTCAAAGTTCTCGCAGCTATCAGTGTTCAGTGAGCTGAACAACCTGCAGCAGCTGACCTTTGACAAAAACTACGAGGCCGTCTGCGGCATTAGCAAGGAGGAGCTGCTCACCACGTGGAAGCCCGATATCGAAAGACTGATGGAGTCAATGAACGCCACCTACAGCCGATGGGGCCTGCGCTATAGCTATGATGACATCGTAGCGAAGCTGAAGGACATGTACGACGGTTACCATTTCAGTAGCAACTTTACCGACATTTACTGCCCCTGGAGTCTGGTCAATGCGTTCAATATGGGCGAGATTATGAACTTCTGGTTCTCCACTGGCACTCCGTCGATGCTCATCAATGTGATGCGGAAGAGCAACATCAGCATCCAGCAGATAGAGCATTTCCAGGACACGCTGGAGCGTTTCGACGCTCCCATCGAGCGCATCAACGACCCCATACCCGTGCTGTTCCAGAGCGGCTATCTGACGCTGAAGGACTACAACCCTTTTGAGAACAAGTTCGTCGTAGGCTTCCCCAACGGCGAGGTGCGCGAGGGCTTTGCCAAGTCGCTCTATAAATATTATATGGAGGACTACGTGGGCAGTCAGAGTGCCTTGAACAATGCCTATCAGGACCTGCGTTTCAAGCGGACCACCATCGAGCAGTTCATCGAGGCCGTGCGCCGCTGGTATGCGGGCATACCCTACAGCATCACTGATAAGAACCAAAATGAGCAGCTTTATCAGTCGCTCATCTATGCTGCCCTCATGGGTTGCGCTGCCGATGTAAGTGCCGAGGAGCAGACCAGCGACGGCCGCATGGATATCGTCCTGAAGGTGTCTGATGCCATTTATATCTTTGAACTGAAATATGGCAAGACCGCCGAGGAGGCCGTGGAACAGATCCTGCGGAAGGACTATGCCGTGCGCTTCACTGCCGATGCACGCCCTGTCTGGGCCGTAGGTCTGAACATCAGCGAGGACCGCCGCACCATTGATGGCTACAAGGTTGTGCAGGTAAAAACTGCGTAGAAGTTATACACTAAACACAGCATGAGCCATGACCTATACAAATGTCATGGCTCATGCGCTTTATAATCCTTTTTCGCCCTACTTTGTTTCTCCTACCATGATGCTAATGATGGTAACTGACGTGTACGGACCCAGTGACCTGTCGACTATAGTCAACAGGTCTATCGACTATAGTCAACAGGTCTATCGACTATAGTCAACAGGTCTGTCGACTATAGTCAACAGGTGACGAAGCGGCGGTCTTGCTAAAACGGAGGCCGAGACCTTAGCAAAGCAATCGTTTTTTGCTGAGACGGCGGAGTAGCGAGAACCAGATGTTGCGGAAGTTTCCGTGTATCAGGTTGCGGTAGAGTTCTTCGATACTGCGGCCGATTTTTATCATCGGGTGTTCCCATGCCATGATGCGAAACACGCGCTCCTTATATGCAAAATCCTCGATGATTAACTGGGGATGTCGAAGCGGAAAGTCAACGTCGTAGCTTGGCATCGTCAGCAGTTTTTGCATACGGCGGGGAAGCGTTTTGAGTTCAGACTTGTAGTGGACCGAATCGGCCGATACGGCGCTGTTGTGTATCATGTTGCGGGTGGGTACTATCGTCAGGCAGGAGTGTAGCGCGAGGTACGACCACAGCACTGTTTCATAGACGGGCTGGCCTTGTTGCTTGTGCCTGCGCATCATTCTCGGCATCTCCTTCCAACCGCACTCCCGTCGGCACAGAGCCTCCAGCTGGTGCATGTTGAATGCATCGTCCACCACGGAGTAGGTGCTGTCCCATCCGTCGACCACGCGCCGCCACGAGGCCCATCCCCAGACGGGCATCATGGTGGTGAAGAGATAGTCGTAGGGCGACGGAGTGGTCTCCTCGTGGTTGAAGCCCGCAATCATACCGATACGCAGGTCGTTCTCGTAGCGGTCGAGCAGCTCTTTGCAGAAAGGAATGAACGAGGGCGAGGGCGTGCTGTCCTCTTCAAGTACGATGCACTTGTCGTAAAGCGAGAAGGCCCACCGCATGGCGTTGTAGGTTGATGGCCAGAGACCGTCGTTTGTTGAATGATAGTTCCGCTGCACGTCGCATGGCCAGTCTATCGCCTCGTCGGCCACGATCTTTCGTGCAGCCTCGACCTTCTTGGCATCGTCCTCGTTTCGTGGCCCGTCCTGATACAGCAAGAGTCGGGTGGGGCGTGCCTTTCTGATGGCTTCGAAGGTGGGGCGGAGCATCTCCGTTCGGGTGAAGAAAATGATGAGTACGGCGACGTCGGTTTGCATGAGTCAATTCAGAGTTTATTGATGAGGGACTGCGGCGATGCCGCAGTTTACAGAACAGAGGTTAGAGAGGAGTTTAGAGAGGGACTGTTCACCTTTAGGGTGCTTGGCAGGACAGGAATACTGCATCGGCAAACATTTTTTAACTGTGCTTGTTAAATTGTGGTAAATGTTATGGACACGTGCAGTTTTTTTCCCTTTCTTCGTACCTATTATAATGTGAAAACCATGCGACATCTACTCTTATCAGCCCTTTTGGTATCGCAGGTGGCCTCGCTTGCAACACCTGCCGACGAGATGGCTGCGCCCCCTGCTATCTACGCGGTCATTATCAGTGGCGGGCGCAGCAGGATGTTCAACCACGAGCGTTACTGGAATGACTGTGCCTTCCTTTATAGCACGCTTCGACAGGAATGTGATATACCCAAGGAACATATCACGTTGCTGATGGCCGACGGCGACAATCCCGCCAACGACATGCTGCGCGACGGTGCAGCGGGCTTCGTCTCGTCGCCCACCGACCTCGACGGCGACGGGCGGCCTGACCTTACGCTCGCTGCCACCCGGCAGAATGTTGAAGATGTTTTCCGTCGGCTCTCGATGACGCTGACCAACAATGACCACCTCTTTATTTTCATTACTGACCACGGGGAGGAAACGGTTGAGAGTTCGCAGAAGAGGGGTCTGCGAAGAGGGACTGTGACGATGCCGCAGTTTACAGAACAGGGTTTAGAGAGGGCTGTCCACTTGTGGCTTTGGGGCGATGAACAGATCAGTCCTGATGAGCTGGCCGCGACGGTCGGCCTGTGCCACCCTGCTACGATGAACATTCTCTTAGGGCAGTGTTATGCTGGGGCATTCGTTACTGCTTTGGAGGGCAAGGGCCGCATTATTACTACTGCCTGTGCCGCTAATCAGATGTCGTGGTCGTGCAAGGAGCGTCCCTACGACGAGTTTGTCTATCACTGGACGTGCGCCGTCGCCCAGCACGATGAGCAGGGGCAGCCCGTCGGCTCAGATTCCGACGGCGACGGGCGTGTCAGTATGGCTGAGGCCTATGACTATGCCCGTCAGCACGACCGCCGCCCAGAGACACCTGGCATCACCGCCCAGCCCGACGGCCTTGCCTACAGGTGGACGTTCAGCAACATCAGAACAGAAAGCGGCATACAGAGAAACTCAAATCTCGAATATCAATCCTCAACCATCTATGACCTGCAAGGACGAAAACAATAAAACAAAGAACCATAGCATGAAGAAGCTTCTACTTTCTCTATTCAGTCTGCTGCTGTCCATGACGGTTAGTGCCGACACGAGCGGTTCCTTTGCCTATTGGACTGCTCAGGGGCAGGTGATGCCGCTGCCTGTGGGGGATAATCGGCAGGTGGTGGTGCCCGCCGAGGCCGTTGCCGTCGACCTGCGTGGACAGGAGGCTATCGGCAGCCTTTTCACCGTCGATACTTCTCAGGCCAATCCTAATTGTCTGTACTATCTTGACCAGCCCGGCGACCTTCCCGAGGAACTGGACGAGCGACTCAACATCGTCCGTGGAGTAGAGGCGGAAACCATCAGACTGACTGAGGACTACGACTATTACTGTCCGCTGGCTTTCCACACCAGGTTCATCAGTTTCTTAGTGAATCCATCTTACGATAAAGTTCAGAGTTCACAGTGCACAGTTCACAGTTTAGAGGGCACGGTTCAGCATTTAGACGACGAACTGCTTGGCCGTGGCTACTCCGAGACATTGGTGCTGCCCTTCTATCCGAGACATGCCAGCCTCTACGACGTCAACGGAGAGGCTGGCATGTTACATGCCGACAAGCTGAAGGTGCTGCGCTACTACGGCAATGAAGGCGACTCGCTGAACATTGTCCAGCTCAACTCCATCTCGCAGATGCACGCCTACGAGCCTTATATCCTTGGCGTGTATATCGGCTCGAAACTGTTGTTTATCGGTGAAAACACACGGGTGCCTGTTACGCGGGAGGCCGTCGTCTGCGGTCAGGATGTCAACTTCGTGGGCACCACGGTGGCACGCCAGTTGTCGACGACTTCCTACCAGTATAACCCTGACGATGCGCACTTCTATCCCAGCACCGCACGCATCGCGCCCTTCCGTGCCTATATGGATATCTATGACAGGACTGGCCATGCCAGTTGCCTGGCCTTTTCCGATGAGGTGTGGGGCGCAGAGGGAAACCCCAGCGATGCCTCAGCGATTGACGATATTCCAGTTTGCGAATCACGATTGGATAGTGGTGTCGTCTGTGACCTTAGCGGTCGTCAACTTGTATCCGGCCCTGACGCTTGTAGAGGAAAAGGAGCTGGAAACCGCCAGTTACACAAGGGCATCTACATTGTCGGCGGACGTAAGGTCGTGGTGAAATAACATGGGCAGGGAGCAGTTGCAGCAAATAGCAGAACGCTGTCAGCAGGGCGACCATGAGGCCTTTGCCCTGCTTTACACTGCCATGCGCCAGCCGCTGCGGGCCGTCTGCCTGAACTATGTGCATGACGAGACCGTGGCCGACGACCTGCTACACGATGCCTTCCTGCTCATCTTCTTTCAGATTGGCAAGCTGAAAGATGCCTCCCGTGCTGAGGCATGGATGACGATGTTGATGCGCCGTGTGTCGCTGCTCTACCTGCGAAAGCAAAGACAGCAACGCCAGGAAACATTGTCGTCCTGCTCTTCATGGAAGTCCCTTACTGTAGAGAACGGCGCAGAGTCGTCGCTTGCCGTGCAGGAGGTTCTCGCTGCCGTCGATGCACTGCCCGAAGGCTACCGCAACGTGTTCCGCCTCTTCGTCATAGACGGTATGTCACACCAGGAGATTGCCGCCATGCTCCATATCGAGCCCAACAGTGCTTCCTCACAGCTCTATCATGCCAAGGCATTGCTGCGCCGGTGGCTCCGTCCCATGGTGCTGTTGTTGGCGGTGGCGCTGCCCCTTGGGGTAGATATCAGGCAAACGGTAGGGACAGACTTCATGGCTGTCTGTAACTCACAGGCCCCGTCTGCCAAGAAAGGGTCAGGCATCATGGCTGTCTCTAACACACGGCCCTTACCGTCATTGGAGGAGCAGCATGAAGCTGATTCAAATAGTTGTCAGACACAGGAATGGAGAGACGAAAACAATAAATGTGAAACAATGGTGGACAGTGGCGGGCAGACGCAGGAGCGGACAGACACAAATGGAGTGGCTGATTGGCGCTTGGTGGTGGATAATGGGGACTCGATGTCGGAAATTGTGCATCCAGACAAAGGCAACGACTGGGCACTTGCCGTGACTTATAGTGGAGTGGGTAATGGTGGGGAAATGCGACTTCCCTACGCCGACGCTGAAACGAATCCGATGGTTTACGACTCTATTGCCCATCACCACAGGCCGCTCACCGTCAGCCTCATGCTGAACCGTAAACTGGGCAACCACTGGCAGGTGGGGGCCGGACTGAGCTATGAGCGTATGACAAGCGATATGCTGTCGGGGAATACTTACGTGGCGTTGTCGCAACATCAGGTGGTACGGTATATCGGTGTTCCTGTCAGCGTGTCGTGGCACCATCCGATAGGCCACCGTTTCAGTACCTATCTCTCTGCCTCGTTCTCTGTCAGTTTACCTTTGTACTCAAAGATGGAAAGTGTATGGCTTTTGGACGGACGTTCCTACGAGCCCACTTCAGAGCGTCTCCATCCGGCTGTGCAGTGGTCGGGAGGCGTGGGCCTCGGGCTGCAATACAACCTGACGCCACACGTGGGATTTTTCGTGGAACCTGGATTACGCTATCACTTCAATGGAAGTGACGACAAGGTGAAAACATGGAATACGGAGCATCCCTTAGACTTCAGCGTGCCCTTAGGATTGCGAATTACTTTTTGAGGGAATCGTTAGCCGCGGTGAGGTGATTGAGTGCCTTCTGCTCGCCTACGACCCAGATGATGTCGCCGTTCTGGAAACGGTATTGCGGGCTGACCGACGAGAGGTTCTCTTTTCCCTCTTCCAGTCCGACGACCATGCAACTGTAGTGGCTACGTATGCCGCTCTCCTGCAGCGTCTTTCCCACAAAGGGACTGCCGTCGGCGATGATGAGCTGGCGCAGTTTCATCTCTCTGCGCTCTGGGGAGTAGTCGGGGGGGATGATTTCTGTTTTCAGGGCATTGTGCATCTGGTCGAGCTGGCTGTCGCTGCCGATGACTTGGAGTTTGTCCTGAGGAAAGATGACGGACTCTCCGTCAGGGATGTTGAGCCGTCGGCCTTCGCGGAGGATGCTGCTTACGTGTACGCCGTACTTGCGGCCCAGGTTGAGTTGCTTCAGCGTGTGGCCCGTCCACTGCGACATGGGTGGTACCTGGAACACGGCAATGTGAATATCGCGGTCGAGCAGGCGATCCTCGTAGAGCGGTCGCTTTTCGCCACGTACCTGGGCGTTGATGTCGCGCGAGCGGAGGTTGTTGATAAACAGCCGTTCAAGCAGTATGCTGCGGCGTTTGATTTTCCGTGAGAGGATGATGAGCACGATGACGGCGACGCCAAACATGATGATGACGGCAGGACGGAATTTGGCGAGGTGGCTGACGACACCGAATACAAAGGCCACGGCGAGCATGAAGCGCACGAAGATGGTGAAGAGCAGGGGCAGACGGTTGCGGTTGCTCTCGGCCCAAAGGGCGCGAAACTCCTCACTGTGATTCTTCTTCATTACCATGGCCCGCAGGAACGGGGCGATGAATGACAGGGTGAGCAGACAGGTGATGATGGCTGACAGCGACAGCTGGTAGCCGAAGAGCGACATTTCAAGGGCTTTGTCTATTGGGAGGATGAAGGGATGGACGAACATGAACATCAGCGCAATGACGGCCACGGAGAGGATGCTGTAGACCAGCGTGTTCCATCCCATCTGCACCAGCAGCTGCCGCCACTTGCTGTGCTCGGTGGTTTCGGGGTGGGAGATGGAAAGGTGATTCAGTGCGCGGATGACCTTCGTCGGAAGCCGGGGCTCCAGGGCGTTGTAAACCGGTGTGGCGAGCCGTATCATGTAAGGTGTGAGGAATGTTGTGATGACTGATACGGCCACCACCACCGGGTAAAGGAAATCGCTGATGACCCCTAAGGAGAGGCCCAGAGACGCAATGATAAATGAGAACTCACCTATCTGCGCCATGGAGAAGCCGCAGCGCATGGCACTCTTCAGACTCTCGCCGCCCAGGATGAACGACAGGGAACCGAGCACGGCTTGACCGACGATGATGGTGAGCACAATCATAAAGATAGGGAAGGCGTAGTCGATGAGAATCTGCGGGTCGACGAGCATACCCACGGAGACAAAGAAAATGGCTCCGAAGAGATTTTTCACTGGCTCAACGAGGCTCTCGATGCGTTCGGCCTCAATGGTCTCTGCAAGTATGCTGCCCATGATGAAGGCTCCGAAAGCCGACGAGAAACCCACTTTCGATGAGAACACCGCCATGGCACAACACATGCCCAGCGCCACGATGAGCAGTACCTCGCTGTTTATCAGTTTCCTCACCGACCGCAGGAAGATCGGCACGGCGAAGATGCCCACGACGAGCCACAGCACGAGGAAGAACACAATCTTCAGCACCGACATCAGCATGTCGCCGCCACTGGCTCCGCTTCCGCTGGCAATGGCCGAGAGCATCACCATCATTACGATGGCCAGGATGTCTTCGAGGATGAGCACCGACATGACCAGACTGGCAAACTGCTGCTGTCGAAGTCCCAGGTCGTCGAACGCCTTATATATAATAGTTGTGGAACTCATGGCCAGCATACCACCTAAGAAGATGCAGTCCATGCGGCTCCAGCCGAACAGCTGACCCACCCCCATGCCCAGTATCGACATGAAGAAGATGATGCTGGTCACAGAGATAACGGGCGATGCGCCCATCTTCAGGATTTTCTTGAATGAGAAGTCGAGACCCAGCGAGAAGAGCAGGAACATCACGCCGATGTCGGCCCACAGGTGGATGCTCGACATGTCGACGACGCTGGCCGTATGGGTCTCTTGGGGCGATACGAGGAAGCCGGCCACGATGTAGCCAAGCACCAATGGTTGTTTCAGTCGTTTGAAAAGTAACGTAACAATCCCGGCCACGACAAGTATCAGGGCCAGGTCTTCTATCATTGCGGGAAGCGCTGCCACAGCTTGTTACTTTGTCATGACTTTCTTGGAGATATTGCCCACACGGACAATGTAGATGCCTTTTTGCAGGTTGTCAAGTTGGAACGAGCCTGAATGGTTGGTCGTGTAGACCTGCTCGCCCTTCATGTTGAAGATGACGGCTCTCTCGCCACCGTCAAGCTGGAGTCGTAGCTGCCCGTCGCCGATGCTTATTTTCTGCTCGTCGAAGGCAATGTTGCCGATGCCCTGGTTGGCCGTCTCTGAGAAGAACATCTTCTTCAGGCTGTAAAGTGGAAGCTGCTGCTGATTGCCGTCGGCGAGATGAAGAATCATGCTGCCGGCATCGAAAGTGATTTTACTGATTTTGCTCACCTCGAAACTGGTCTCGCCGTCCTCGTCGCCGATGTTCAGGAAGGCGTAGTTGTCGGCCAGGGCCACTTGCGTACTCAGTGTCAGCACGACTGCTGCAATAAAGGTCTTGAGGAATCTCATGTTTAAAGCTGTAACAGATGTTTTTGATTATTGAACTGCAAAAATACGCATTTTCCCTATAATGGCCAAAAAAATTAGTGAAAAATATAAAAAAAGATTGTAGCTTCAGCCGAAAATGAGTAATTTTGCAGTCCGAAATGAAGATAAGTATCATATTCATGTCTGTCGCCGCCATGGCCCTAATGGGTTGTGCCGGCGAATTTAACAAGGTGTATAAGTATGGCGATATGGACTATCGCTATGAGTATGCCAAGCAGTGCTTTGCCGAGGGGAAGTTCACCCATGCAGAAGCATTGCTGCAGGACTTGGTCACGATGAAAAAGGGCGGCGACGAGGCTCAAGAGTCGCTTTATATGCTTGGTATGTCTCAGTATTTGAACCGCGACTATGAGACGGCATCGGCCACGTTCAAGAAGTATCACCAGACTTATTCCAAGGGACTTTATGCCGAGCAGGCTGCCTTCTACATCGGACAGTCGCTCTACCAGAGTGCCCCAGAACCGCGATTGGACCAGTCACCCACCAACGGTGCCATCACTGCCTATCAGGATTTTCTGGATATCTATCCCGATTCGCCGTTGCGTGAGGAAGCTACTACCCGCCTCTTTGAGCTTTACGACAAACTGACCACGAAGGAGTTGCTCTCGGCACAACTGTACTACAACTTAGGCGGATATTTCGGTAACGTCAACTCCAACAGTGAGAGCAACTATACATCGTGTATCATCGTGGCGCAGAACGCTCTCAAGAGATTCCCTGACACCAACCTGCGTGAAGATTTCGCCGTGCTCATCATGAAGAGTAAGTTCGAGCTGGCCGAGAACTCCAGTGAGGAGAAGAAACTGGAGCGCTATCGCGATGCAGAGGACGAGTGCTATGGATTCATCAATGAGTATCCCGACTCGAAGATGCGTGCCACGGCCGAGAAATTCATTGCTAAGTGCAAGAAAGTAACTTTAACACCCCAACAATAATGGACTATAAGAAATCAAAAGCACCGACAAACACTGTCACCCGCAACATTATGGACCTGTGTAAGGACACTGGCAACATCTACGAGAGCGTTGCCATTATCGGCAAGCGTGCCAACCAGATTTCCCAACAGATCAAGGACGACCTGTCGAAGAAACTGGCTGAGTTTGCCTCTTACAACGACTCGCTGGAGGAAGTATTCGAGAATCGTGAACAGATAGAGATTTCACGTTATTACGAGAAGCTGCCTAAACCCTCCTTGCTGGCTACCCAGGAGTTCATTGAGGACAAAGTCTATTGGCGCGAGCAGAAGGAACAGCCCCAGTCAGTTCTGGATTAATTATTATGATACAGCGAATTCAAACTGTTTATCTCATCGTGGCTGCTGTCGCGATGATTTTTAGTGCCATCACCTCATTTGGATTTTTGTCAGCGGTCATCACTGCGCTGGTGGCGGCTTGTATTTCCTTGTATACCATCTTCCTGTATAAGAAACGTCCCTTGCAGGCTAATATCTGCCGGATTCTCATGGCTTGTGGAATCGCGTATATTACCTTTCACTGTTTAATTCAATATGGCAATTATGCACAGAAGGATTTTATCCTGCCTGTTGCCGCCGCTGTCTTAGCCTGTTTCTGTTGGTTGCTTGCTGCCAGGGCCATTATGAAAGACGAGAAGCTCGTCCGTTCCCTCGACCGTATCAGGTAATCTCTTTTCTCACGTTCTCAACTCCCATCATCCAAGAGCATGGATATTAAGACCGCCGAGTTTTCTGTTTCATCCCCGATGGTGTCCTTATGTCCGAAGGACACGAAGGCTGAGTATGCCTTCATCGGCCGCTCCAATGTGGGTAAGTCGAGCCTCATCAACATGCTTTGTCGCAACAAGAAACTGGCAAAGACATCGTCCACCCCAGGGAAAACGTTGCTTATCAACCATTTTATAATTAATAAAGAATGGTATCTTGTCGACCTCCCTGGCTATGGTTTCGCCAAACGTTCGAAGAAGGAGGTGCAACGGCTCGACCAGATGATTCGTGGCTATATCCTGGGTCGTGAGCAATTGGTGAATGTCTTTGTGCTCATCGACGTGCGGCTGGAGGCTCAGGCCATCGACCTAGAGTTTATGAACTGGCTGGGCCTGTCGGGCATTCCCTTTAGCATCGTTTTCACCAAGGCCGATAAGCTCTCGGCTGCAAAGGTACATGCCAGTGTGGCCGCCTACGAGAAGAAGATGCTGGAGACATGGGAAGAGATGCCACCCTATTTTGTCACTTCAGCTGAGAAAGGGGACGGTAGGGATGAACTACTCGACTATATCGGGAAGATCAACAAGGAGTTAGGAAGTGATTAAGATAATTAAGATAACCGGCGCTTGTCTTCAAAACAAGCGCCGGTTATCTATTTGTATTCCTGCTGGATAGAAGTCATTGAAGCGTGAAGGCCACGCTGCTGAGGATTTGTGCGGAAGAGGTTCCGGCCAAGGCCTCAAACTCTCCAGGCTCTGCACGCCATTCTCCTTTCTGCTCGTCGTAGAAAGAGAGGGCAGACTGGTCGATGGTGAAAGTTGCCTGCTGTGTCTCTCCAGGCTGCAGGAACAGTTTTTGAAAAGCCTTCAGTTCCTTGACAGGACGTTCCACGGACGCTTTCTTGTCAGAGATATAGAGCTGAACTGTTTCCGCTCCTGCCCTGTTGCCAGTGTTGGTGACATCGATGGTGAAGGTGAAAGACTCAGAGGATTCAGAAGAGACGGTCAGCTTGCCATACTTGAAAGTTGTATAGCTCAGACCATGGCCGAAGGGGAAGAGCACAGCGGACACAGAGGAGACTGAGGGCACAGCGCCTTTGGCAAGAATTTTATCCTTTTTTACCTTTGCGGGCAGGTCTGCCCAACGGTAGCCTACGAAGATGTCCTCCTTGTACTCCTCGTCGATGATGGCTTCCCCCTGACCCCCTCCCGTAGAAGGGGAAATGTTACGCCATGTGCCTGGGTAGGCGTTCAGGGCATGGGCACCACACTGGTCGAGCGAGGCAAACCAAGTTAAAGGCAGCTTGCCAGAGGGGTTGACGTCGCCGAAGAGAACGGAGGCGATGGCGGTGCCAGTCTCAGAACCGAGGAACCATGCCTGAACGATGGCGGGCACCTTATCGGCCCAGGGCATGGCGACGGCGTTACCGCTGATGTTGACATAGACCAGACGGGGATTCACGGCCACAAGGGTCTCAATGAGTTCGTTCTGACCGTAGGGCAGTTCGTACTGCTTGCGGTCGTGTCCCTCACAGTCCTGATAGTCGCTCTTGTTCAGACCACCGAAGAAGATGACGACATCAGCCTGCTTAGCTTTCTCCACCGCCTCGGCAGTAAGCTCTGCCTGTGAACGGGTCTCGCGGAGGCTACGGCCTACGGTGACACCGTCGAAGCTCTGAATGGTGTCGCCGACGTAGCCACGGGCAAAGGAAAGCCTCACTCCCTGCCCCTCTCCTGAAGGCGAGGGGAGAATGTAGTCATGGCCTGTAAGATAACGTGACAGACCATCGAGGGGAAGAACTTCGTGCTGAACCTTGAGGGAAGAAGAACCACCGCCGACGGTCATCATCTTGATGGCGTTCTCACCGACAACGAGGATGCGCTGTGATTTGGAAGGGTCGAGAGGAAGCAATCTATTGTCTTTAACTTCTTTACCTCCTTTAACTCCTTCATTCTTCAGCAACACAATCCCCTCCTGGGCAATCTTCCTTGCTGCCTCATAGTGGGCATCGGAACAGAGGAAACCGTAGGGCTTATTGCGGTTCATCGTAGTGCGGTAGAACAGACGCAGCACCCGACGCACTTTTTCGTCAAGCTCCTTGGTGGTGTATTTGCCCTCTTTGATGAGTTTTTTGTATGCCTCTGCCATGTGGTAGCTGTCGTAGGCATTGGTGCGCCCCATAGTCAGGCCGTCGGTCCATGTGCCAAACTCGAGGTCGAGACCGTTGGTGATGGCTTCCTCGGTGTTATGGCATCCGCCCCAGTCGCTGATGACGACGCCGTCGAAGCCCCAGTCGTGCTTCAAAATCTTGTTTAGCAGAATCTCGTTATGGCAGTTGTGCTGGTCTTTGTAGAGGTTGTAGGCTCCCATGATGGCCCAAGCGCCACCTTCTTGTACGGCAGCACGGAAGGCGGGTAGGTAAATCTCATGGAGGGCACGGTCGGAGACGACGACGTTCACCTGATGGCGGTATTCCTCATCATTGTTCAGGGCATAGTGCTTCACACAGGCAGCCACGCCCTTCGACTGAAGCCCCTGCACGTAGGGCACCACCATGCGCGAAGCCAGATAGGGGTCTTCGCCCATGTACTCGAAGTTTCGACCTCCGAAAGGGGTGCGATTGATGTTCACGCCAGGGCCAAGGATAACACTCTTCTTGCGGTAGAGTGCCTCTTCGCCAAGCGAGGTGCCATAGAGGCGTGCTATCTCAGGATTCCAAGTAGCGGCCAGACAGGTGAGGGCAGGGAAGGCCACGCACGAGTCGTTAGTCTGTCCAGCCTGTACCCACTCGTCCCAGAGCACATCCGGGCGCACGCCGTGAGGGCCGTCGTCCGTCCAAAGGTCGGGAAAGCCGAGGCGCTTCACACCAGGACTGGAGAACTTCGACTGAGCATGTATCACAGCAATTTTCTCGTCGAGCGTCATGCGGGAGAGAGCATCGTCGATACGCTGCTCCACAGGCTTTGCCTCGTCAAGATATGCTGGTACTATTTGCGCTTGTAGCGGACTCAGACAGAGTAAGCCCGCTACTGTTGCAATAAAATGTTTCATGATTTACTTCTTTTGGAAAACGCGAATGTAATCTACTTCCATCGTAACGGGGAGGGAAGTCTCGTCAACGCCCTGTGCGCCACCCCAGTCACCGCCCCAGGCGAGGTTGAAGATGACGTAGAAGGGATCGTCGTAGGGCCAGTCGTCGCGGCCCAAGCCACGGTTGTCGTATGAGAGCTGCACCTTGCCGTCGACGTAGGTTGTGATGTTCTGTGCCGTCCAGAGAATGGCGTAGGTGTGGAATTCTCCCTCGGCACCCTCGCACTTCATCTCATGGGTCACCTGTGTGTTGTTAGAGTGGACATGGGCATTGGCGTGGAGGCTTGAGGAAACATAGTCGGGATGGTAGCCCACTTCTTCCATGATGTCAATCTCACCGTCGGCGGGCCATGAACGGAAGTTCACGGGCATCATCCAGAAGGCCGGCCATGTGCCCTTACCCTTCGGCAACTTGATGCTGGCCTCGATATAGCCGTACTTCCAGCCCTCCTTCACCTTCGCATAGACACGACCGGAGTAGACCTTGCCGTTCTCCTTCAAGGCGGTGATGCGGAGTTTGCCACCACGTATCTCTGTGACGAGATTACCGTCGGGGGTCTTGTGGTTGACGTAGTTCTGCAGCTCGTTGTTCACCCAGCCGGAGTTTTTCACCTCGTGTGTCCAGTCGTCGGGGTTCAGTTCTGAACCCTTGTCGAACTCGTCCTGCCAGACGAGGGAGTAGCCCTCGGGAGCATTGTAGGCCGATTGTGCGGCAGCAGTCTGGGAAACGGCAATAGCCTTACGGGCAGCACCTGACATGATGATGACGTTGCCAGTACGGGCTGAGGTATTGGGATTTTCCTTAACGGTGATAGAGACCGTGCCGGTCTGTGATATAGTGTTGTTTGCATCAATACTGATGAAATCGACATCAGAATATGCTCCCCACTCCTTGCCTGTGGTGGTGACGTTGACCGTGTAGCTGCTGCCCTCAGCAGGAACGTTGATACTCTCCTGCGAAACCGTGATGGTGACAGAAACGGGTTGCGGGTCGTCGTTGTCGCTCCCACCGCAGCCCCAAAGGGCTACGGCGAGAGGGAGCAGCAATGAATGAATCATAAATTGTCTCATTTTAATTATGAACTATTAACTGTAAACTAATAACTGTAAACTAATAACTGTGAACTATCTTACGCTTCCTTAAAGATAATCTTGCTGATTTTCACCTTCGTTCCAGCAGGTGAACCACCGAAGTCAAAGAACAGACGAATGGCCGTAGCATCGGTACCTTCCTTCAGTTTGGCATTCTTGATGGTATACACGAATGGCTCGTCAGCAGTGATGTCGTGACGCCCCTCGCAGAAGAAGTTGGTGTCGCCGGCATCAGTGAGCTTGATGGTCACCTGCGGGCAGTCTTGGTCGGTCTCCATCACTAACTGGAAGTGGTACTCCTTGCTTGCACTCGCTGTCAGTTCGGTGTCGATGTGGAACTGTCCCTGCCACTGACTACCGCCCATGCCCTCGGGAAGAGTGATCTCGTAGGTATCGTTGCTATGAGTAGCGACAGGCTGAGTGGCAAGTGCGGACCAACTGTCGTTAGCAAACCAGTATCCGAATGTGCTGGCCACCGTACCGTTGTCAACAGCCTTCCAAAGGTTGTTGGCATCGTCGTAGTTCATGGAGACAGACTCCTCGAAATAGATTTTGCTAATCTTGACGTGAGTGCCGGCAGGTGATCCTCCGAAGTCGAAGAACAGACGAATAGCAGAAGCATCAATACCTTCCCTCAGTGTGGCTCCCGTTAGTTTGAAGATGAACGGCTCATCGGCCTTGATGTCGTGGCGTCCCTCGCATAGGAAGTTGGTGTCGCCGGCATCGGTCAGCTTGATGGTCACCTGCGGACAGTCTTGGTCGGCCTCCATCACCATGAAGAAGTTGTAGGCTTTCGAAGCACTGGCTGTCAGCTTGGTGTCGATGTGGAACTGTCCCTGCCACTGACTGCCACCTATACCTTCAGGAAGGGTGATTTCGTAGGTGTCGCCGCTGTGGGTAGCCTCTTCGTTGGGAATCTGTGTCCAGCTGTTGTCAGCAAACCAGTAGCCGAATGCATCAAACAGTGTACCTTCATCAACAGCCTTCCAGAGGTTGGCGCTGCTCTCGTAGTCCCAGTCCATTTTGGGCTGATCGGGATTGTCAGGATTGTCGCCATTGTTGTCGGGAGGAACGGTGCCGTCGTTGTCGGCATGGTTCTTCAATACGATGTTCGAGATGTTGATGTGGGTCTCACCAGTAGCATGACCGAAGTCGAATACGAGTTTTACAGGGTCAAGCTCTTTGCCAGCCACATCGCTCACCCAGAAGATGTAATCCTCGCCAGCCTTCAGGTTCACGTTGTGCTCGTCGATGATAGCATCGGCATCGGTCTCGTTGGTCAGCTTGATGACCACGCCCTCAATGTCGCGGTCGGTGCTCAGAATACATGAGAAGTCGTAGTTGTTGGCAGCTGAGGTAACGAGGTTGGTGTGGAAGTGTACCTGTGCCTGCCACTCTGCGAAGCATTCCTGCGGGATGTTCACCATATAGTCGTTGTCGCCCATCTGGAAAAGACTTTCGAAGAGGCCCGTCTGCTCATTGCCCCAACCTGGATCGGGATTGTAGTAGAACGACATGGTCGGCGTAATCCCCTTCCACATATTGAACTGGCTATTCGGGTCGAAGCCTTCCCATTCCTTCTCACCTTCCTTGCTGGTGAGGATGAAGCGCCAGGCAATCGAGCGGTCGGGCTTGTCATATACGAGCACTATCTTATTGGCTGTCAGCTGCTCCACACGGAACAGTGGGTCCTCATACTGGGCATTGGAACTCAGATAGGGGAAGAGCGTGTTGGCCGACAGACGGATGTAGCGCTGCTTGCTGACGTTGCCCTCCTTGTCGGTCCAGTCGAGTTCCTCGAAAGTCCAAGTAGCGGTCTGGTTGCCAAGAGCTACATCGACATCCTCTGCTGCGCCGTTGGCCCATGTGGTTTCCTTGTTCACGTAGGTCAGACCGTCTTCACCGGCATCGTAGGTGTAGGAACCGCCCTTGCGGGTGTCGGCCGTGAAGGTGAGGCGGTCGTCATAGACACCGAAGGCTTTCTTGTCGTCGGCAGCTGCAGACCACCAGCCAGAACCGTCGGTACCAGCCTCACCACATCCCATGTGGCCTGGCTCTTTGTTGTCGATGCGCCATTGCTTGCCAGTGATGCGGCGGAAGTCGGCAGAGTAGTCGATTTTTGTCTCGTTGAAGGTGTACTGCTTCTTCACACTGGCCTGACTGATGCCGTTGCGGTTGCCAAGCTTCAGCTCAACAGTGTGAGTACCGGCTTCGTCGTTTTTGTAACCTACCTCGGAGAGGGTGGAGTATGACGCGCCGTCGAGAATCCAGATAGGATAGGTAGCGGCAGGGGGGTTACAGGTTGCCACCATCTGATTGGTCTCCTGGTCGACGGTTATCTGGAAATCTACGCCCTCCATCGTGGGAAGTCCGTTGACATTAGCCCCATCGAACTCATCGGGCGAACAGGCGGTGAGGGCCGCGGCAATGCCGCAGCATACCAGACCTGCACAGAATAATTGATATATCTTGTTAATCATAATTCGTTCAATCCGTTAAATCTGTGGTCGAAAATATTAAAGATTAATTCGTGTAATTCGTTAAATCTGTGGTCGAAATATATTTAATAGTTGTTCTGCTTCAGCGTGGGGTCAGCGTCAAGCTCGCTCTGAGCCAGTGGGATGTACTTCTTGCTCGCTGTCCACGAGTTGGTGCGGTAGCCGTAGCTGTCGGGAACGAGCACGGTCGTTGCCTTCTGAGTAGCACCGCTGATGCCCTCGGCACGGACGAGGTCGAAGTAACGCTTGCCCTCACCGCAGAACTCCAGGTGACGCTCAGTGAAGATGTCGTCGATGGTCACGCCGTTGAGAGCGGGCAGACCGGCACGGGCACGAACCTCGTTCACATAGCCAGCAGCCTCAGCGACATTGCCACCCGTTTGCAACAACAGCTCGGCAGCATTGAGAAGGGTCTCGGCATAACGGTAGATGCGCTTGTTGTTATTGTAGTTCAGGTTCTTAGACGTGGGGCAGTCCTTGTTGTTCTCCGACTGCGGACGATACTTCCCGTGCCAGATGTGTGTATCCTGATAACGTTCGGTATAGCTGTAGTTACGCACATCCCAACAGGTGGCTTCGCGGCGCAGGTCACCTTCGGCATACATGTTGTAGGCTTCAAGTCGCATGGGCAGGAATCCCCAACCGTCGTTACCGCCGTCCCAGCCATCACCGCCAGCCCATCCGTTGGGTGAGCAGAGCGTGGGGAACACAGAGCCACCGGCATTCAGGGCTGCATCGCCCCAGTCGCGCTGTGCCTGGTCGTCGTTGTAGTTAATCTCGAAGATGCTTTCAGAACACCACTCGCCGCTCTCCTTCCACAGGTCCGTGAAGCTGGGATTGAGTGAGTAGTTGCCGTCGGCGATAATCTGCTTCATGAAGGCAAGCGCCTGGGGATAGCGAGCGTTGTCGTTCTGGTACATCACCATCTCGGCATAGAGCATCATGGCAAAAGCCTGGCTCACGCGACCGCTCTCAGCATTGGCCCAGCGCATGGGCAGAACGTTCGAGGCAATAATCTCCTCCAGTTCGGGCAGAAGGTTGTTGTAAATCTCGTCGGCTGTAATCTGCGTTGCCGTATAGGGCAGCGAGAGATTCTCTAAATAGAAAGGCACGTTGCCGTAGTAGTGCCACAATATATTATAATAGTACACGCGAAGCAGACGGGCCTGCATCTCCATTGACTTGCGGAAGCTGTCGCTGGCCTTGCCTTCCCAGCCGGAATACTTGATGGCATCGTTGCAACGCTTGATGCCGCTGTAGAAATCGCCCCAGAGGGTAGCGAGGGTGTTGTTACCGTCGGCGGCGAAGTTGAACAGACGGTGCCAGTGCTGGTTGTCGGTATTGTCAGAGCCACCCACCCAGAAATCATCGCCCATGATTTCGGCATCGACAGTGAGGTCGTTATAAGCTTTGTTGTCCCAGTCGGGCCAGTGCAGGGGAGCGTAGGCCGACGTGAGGGCCTCGTTGAGGGTTGCCTCGGTGGTGTAGTATTCCTCCAGAGGCTCGCCATCGGGCTTGTTCACCTCGAGGAAGTCTTTGCTGCAAGCCGTGAAGGCTGCGGCAATGCCGCAGCATACGAGACAGCTGGCGGCAAGGGTCTTTATATTTGTGGTAATCATAATTACTAATTGCTAATTAAAATGAAAGATTAAGTCCGATGGTATAGGTGCGTGCCTGTGGATATACACCATAGTCAACGCCCGTGTACTGAGTATTGTGCTTCTGGGTGTCGTTATCCCATCCAGCACCGATTTCCGGGTCGAAGCCCCAGTACTTGGTCCAAGTGATGAGGTTCTCGGCACGACCATAAATGCGCAGACGGCTGATGCCGATGCGGCTGGTGAGGTTGCGAGGCAGGGTGTAGCCTAAGGTGATGTTCTTCAGGCGCAGGTAGCTGCCGTCTCGGATATACATATCACTGCACACCCAGTTCTTCGAGTCGCCCAGTGTGGGAACGGTGTTGCTTGTACCTTCACCCGTCCAGCGCTGGAGCACCCAAGTGGGATAGTTACCCGAGGCAATGTCCTGACGGTAGGTGGCATCGAAGACATCGACACCTGTAACACCCTGGAAGAAGACACTCAGGTCAATGCCTTTCCACTCAGCATCGAAGTTGAAGCCGAAGGTCCAGTCGGGAATACCGTTACCGATGTTGGTACGGTCGTCGGAAGTAATCTTGTTGTCGCCATTGGTGTCCACGAAACGGAAGTCGCCGGGCTTGCTGGTGGTGCCGTACTGGGCATTGTAGGCATCGGCCTCAGCCTGATTCTGCAGGATGCCGTTGGTCTTGTAGCCATAGAAGAAGGGGAAGGGCTGGCCGTTCTCGGCGCGGGTGCCACCGTCGGCAAACTGACTGATGCCATAGTTCAGGAAGCCGGTGTCGTTACCCAGATTCTTCAGCTTGTTCTTCAGATAGGAGGCATTGGCCTTCACGGCAAAGCGGGCATCGGCGATGTTCCACTTATAGCCCAGCTCAAATTCCCAACCGCTGTTCTCCATATCACCAACGTTGGCTAACGGCTTCTGCTCACCAACATACGATGGGATAGGCATGTCAATAATCATGCCGTTGGTCTTCTTCATGAAGTAGTCAACGCTGAAGGTCAGCTGGTTGTTCCAGAAACCGAAGTCGAGACCGATGTTGGTCTGCTCGCTCTCCTCCCACTTCAGGTCTTCGTTGGCCAGACGGTCGGCCTTCGAGCCATAGACCATTGAGGCGTTCTGTCCGAAGTAGTAGTTGCTCGAACCGCCCATAGCCGTCAGCGTGGTATAGGCGAAGTCACCGATGTTGTCGTTACCGTTCTTACCCCAGCTGGCACGCAGTTTCAGGTTGGTGAGCCAGTCGCGGGTCTTCTCCATGAACTTCTCGTTCATGATGTTCCAACCCACGGAGAACGAGGGGAATGTACCGTACTTGTTGTTCGAACCGAAGCGGCTGGAACCGTCACGACGGATAGTGGCCTGAAGCATGTAGCGCTCATCGTAGTTGTAGCTCAGACGACCGAAAAGCGATGAAAGCCTGTGCTCGGTGTAAGGGCCTCCCCATACGCCTACGAGGCTCTTGGCACCCGTCACCTTACCGTCGGCATCGGTCGAGAGTTCCAGATTGCCACCAGTGGTGTAGTTGATGCTGGGTTTGTCAGGGTTCACCAAGTTCCAATGAGAGCCACCCAACTCGTCGCCCTTCGTCTTCAGGGCACTCTGTCCGAGCACCACGCCGATGGTATGCTTGCCGAAGGTCTTGTCGTAGGTCAGCGTGTTCTCAATCTGCCACGTAGAGTTGTTACCCTTGTAGGCTGTGGCCTGCGTATGGTCGCTGTTGTTGTTGCCCGATAGATAATACTTCTGAAGGGTTGCACCCTCATAGCCCCAGAAGGAGAGCTCGGCGCTGTAGGTGAAGTGATACTTAATCTCATCCCACAGTTGCAGGTCGATGGAGAACTTCGGCATGAACTTATGGCTCCAATTCTTGTTGGGGTTGCCCTGCATCATGGCAATGGGGTTGTTCTGCTCCTGATAGCTGCCCACATAGCCGGGAATGGTATAGGGATTACCGTTGGCATCGTAGTAGAGATCGTAGGCTGAGTAGCGGTCAATCATGGCCTGACCGTAGCGGGGGTCACCCTTCTCATCATAGCCCAGCTGTGTCAGCGTGACGGGAAGCGTAGGAGCCAGATAGAGCGCCGAGCCAAGGGGAGAGCCCCAGGTAGAGTTGGCGTCAACGCCCGTATTGTGCACACGCATATAAGAGATGTTCGCGCCTATGTCGAGCCTGTTCAGGAAGCTACGCTCCTTGGAGTCGTCAAAGAGGTTGAACTGGTTGTTCGAGCGGATGGTCAGACGGTCGTAGTTCGACTGTCCGTAGTTTCCGCCCACGATACCTTCTTGGTCGAAGTAACCTAAGGAGAGATAGTAGTTGATTTTCTCCGAGGCACCGCTGATGCTCACGTCGTGCTGCGTGATGGGGGCATTGTCGTTGAACAGTAAGTCCTGCCAGTCGGTGCCGAAGCCCTTGATGGCATCACCGTTGGCATCCACAAGGTTGTAAGGGTCGTTGTAGAGGGGAGAGAGACCGTTTTGCACACGACGTTCGTTCTGCAGGATGGCATAGTCGGTGGCCCCCGTCACGTCGCGCTTCTTCCAAGCACTCTGCCAACCGGTAGAGAAGTTGTAGTTGATTTGTGCCTTGCCAATCTTTCCCTTTTTCGTTGTGACGAGGATGACGCCGTTAGCGGCACGGGCACCGTAGATGGCTCCTGATGCAGCATCCTTCAGCACCTCGATTGACTCGATGTCGCCGGGGTTGACGCTTTCCATACCGTTCTGGTCGGTGGGCATGCCATCGATGATGTAGAGAGGTTCGGAGCTGTTGATGGTTCCGATACCACGGATGCGAATCATCGACTTCGAACCGGGCTGACCAGAGGAAGAGGTGACGTTCACGCCAGCGGCCATACCCTTTAGGGCATCCTCGGCACGCAGGCGGGTCTTGCCGTCGAGATCTTCGGCACTCACCTTGGCGATGGAGGCTGTGACCACACTCTTCTTCTGAACACCATAACCAATGACGACGACATCCTGAAGCGTCTGGGCATCTTCCTTCATCGTCACGGTCATGCCGCTACTGGCTTTCAACTCCTGGGAGAGGTAGCCGATGTAGCTAATAATAATAGGTGTACCCTCGCTGACGTTCAGCGTGAACTGTCCATCAATGTTGGTGATGGTTCCGTTCTGAGGGTTGCTTTTCTCGACGACGGAAGCTCCGATGACGGGCTCCCCAAGATCGTCTGTGACAGTTCCCCGGATTCCCTGGGCGTTCGTTGCCATCGACACTATCAGCGCCAATAACAACAATAGATACCTGCATTTTTTCATAAATTAGATGGTTAAATTGTTAATATTTTAAGCATGTGAATACAATTAGTTATATAAACAGAAGATGGTCAGTGCTGAACTGTTTTTTATCATCTGTTGTCAGTTTTGCTCTGCAAAGTTATCCATATTAACGTAATTCATTGAAAATTAAAAAGAAAG
>ERZ809472.22-NODE-22-length-41296-cov-12.225552_pt1 | contig 41296 bp, 26 predicted proteins | sample MGYA00521274_ERZ809472 | MGnify/ENA primary metagenome ERZ809472 (study PRJEB31581, sample SAMEA3312791) | metagenome | study: EMG produced TPA metagenomics assembly of the PRJEB8939 data set (Metagenomic analyses of Rumen microbiomes reveals... | reverse complement strand
TGAGGGGGTAGTGTCAATTGCGACGTGGGAGTTCGAGTCTCCTCCTCTTCACTTTTTTAAAGTCCCTCAGGGCGAATGAAAGTTGCGGAAATAGCTCAGTTGGTAGAGCACAACCTTGCCAAGGTTGGGGTCGCGGGTCCGAGTCCCGTTTTCCGCTCTTTTTTTATGCTTTTGAAAAACATACACAAATTCTTTTTTCTTGATGAATTTATATCTAAGATATTTTGACAACGAGATACTGGTAACAAGTGTCGACGCTGCCATTTCTTTTTTAAAGGGTATTGACGAGATAAATATGGATGACGCGCTTGAGGCCGACATCCGTGAATATGCTGCAAGCAGTGTGCTCTATCCCAAACGCTATAAAATTCGTTCACGTATCTACTTTATTATTATCAAGACGACAGCAGCCAATATGCAGGAATTTAAGGAGCGGAGGAACCCTCGTAAGGATGTCAACGGTGAGAATTTTGTTGAAGAAGTAAAGGAACGTTCTGTTTCTACTGCCTTGCTCAAGCTCAACGAACAGCGCGAGGGTTGGTATGAAGGTGCTTTGGAGTTTAAGCGAGTGAATCAGGAACCAAACACAGGAAAGTTCCGCTATCTGGATACTTTGTTTGTGGCCAACGTGAAAGCCATTTCTGGCATGGACTGCTACAACCGTATTGTCAGTCACTTGCAGGAGCGTGTTGACAATCGCAGCCAGTTTCCTTCGCCAAAAGGCAAGAACTTCTCCTTCCGCTTCCTCGGCACAGCCAAGTAGTTTTTTTCTCAGTCTCTGTAGTGAACGCTGTGTTTAAGCTATGAATAAGGTAATGTTGATAGGCAATGTGGGTACTGATCCTGAAGTACACTATGTAGACCAAGGTGTTGCCGTGGCCCGTTTCCGTTTTGCCACCACAGAGAAAGGCTACACACTCCAGAACGGAACACAGGTACCTGACCATACTGACTGGCACAACATTGTCATGTGGCGGCGTCTGGCAGAGATTGTAGAACGTTACGTTCACAAGGGCGACAAACTTTACATTGAAGGTCGGCTGCGTTATACTGTCTACGATGACAAGAAAGGTCAACGTCAGTATGCCACTGAGATTTGGGCTGAAAACATGGAGATGCTGACTCCGAAACCGACGTCGGATAATTCCCGTTAACTCCCGTTTACTCCTGTAACAAGATTAATGGACTATCTTCAACAACTGTTCAGCGAGGTACAACCGAATCCCCTTGGGCTCGGACAGGTATTAGCTGCTATCTTGGCGTGTGTGCTCCTTTTGGCTTCAGGTTTTGCCTCTGGCTCTGAAATAGCATTCTTCTCACTCTCTCCCACCGACCTCAACGAACTTGACGAGGACAAGAACGAGGCCGACAAAAAGATAAGTCGGCTGCGCAAGGACAGTGAGCGAACCCTGGCCACTATTCTCATCACAAACAATCTGGTGAACGTCACTATTATCATGCTGGCCAACTATTTCTTTGCCAGCTGGATAAATTTCGGCCATGCAATATGGCTGGAGTTCATCGTGGTCACCATCCTGCTCACCTTCCTCCTGCTACTCTTTGGCGAAATTATTCCCAAGGTGTATTGTGGACAGCATGCCCTAAAGGTATGTCGTCGTTTCGCCTCACCAATCATGGTACTTAGTCGACTGTTCCGTCCGCTCTCAGCGGTGCTCATCAGCACAGGGGCACTGGCCGAGCGCGTGGTGCAGAAGGAAAATCGAGTGCTCAGTATGGACGATCTGGAACAGGCACTGGAGTTGACTGACAAGGAGGATCTGAAAGACGAGCAGAACATGCTGGAGGGCATCGTGCGATTTGGCGACGAGACAGCCAAGGAAGTGATGACCAGCCGGCAGGACATTGTGGCCCTCGACTTCCACACACCCTTCCCTGAAGTCATGCAGTGTATTGTGGAGAACAACTACTCACGCATACCCGTCTACCAGGACTCCATCGACAACGTGCGAGGCATCCTCTATATCAAGGACTTGCTTTCTCATCTGGGAAAACCAGCCTCCTTCCGTTGGCAGTCACTCATACGGCCTCCCTATTTTGTGCCAGAGACCAAGATGATTGACGACTTGCTACGCGAGTTCCAGGCAAACAAAGTACACATAGCCATCGTGGTCGATGAGTTCGGAGGCACCAGCGGACTCATCACTCTGGAGGACATTCTCGAAGAAATCGTGGGTGAAATTCAGGACGAATACGATGAGGAACAGAAGTCCTACGTGCGCGTCAATGCCAACACCTACATCTTTGAAGGAAAGACCTTGCTGGCCGACTTCTACAAGATACTCCACCTTGACGACGACGTGTTTGAGGAAGCAGAAGGAGATGCCGACACTCTTGCAGGACTTATGCTCGAACTGAAGGAAGACTTCCCTCATCTGCACGAAAAGATTGACTACAAGGGCTTTAAGTTCGAGATTGTAGGTATCGACGGCCACCGCATCTCTCGAATAAAGGTCGTACTTGACAGCACAGAAAAACCGGCTTTTTCCAACAGATAAAGCCGGTTTTTCTGTGGGAAAAAGTAGGTTTTTCTATGGGAAAAAGTAGGTTTTTCTCCCAGTAAGAATTACTGAAGACAGGAGAAAGAACTATTACACGTTTTTTCCCAAACCATCCTTTCACTTTCCGTTCCAGTAGTTCTCCAGCCTCCGTGCCTCTTCCTTGGTGATATGAATGACGCTACCGTGCTTGGGCGAGGTGAAGTCCTTCAGCTTCATCACCCCTTCATTGAAATGGCCAAGGGGTGTGAAAGTCTTGAAGTCGGTAGTCTCTACGAAGCCAAAGTTATGGGGACGAACGCTGTAGATGTCGTACATCACGACCCACTTATCCTCGCCGATACGTTTCCATACGTTTGGAGCCTCACAGCCAGAGCGCTCGGCATCGATCTGCTCAGCATGATAGTCGTCGAAATGGTTGATGCGGTCGCTAATCATGTACTTGATGCCACCAGGATTCTCCTGGGCTACGTAGGTCATAAAGTATCGTCCGTCAGGCATTGGACAGATGTCAGCATCGAGCACCTGAATCTTTTCATCAGGATATTCAAAGAGCAGTTGTGGTTCGGTCCCCAAGGTGGTGAAGTCTTCGTCGGCATAACTGTAGTAGAGCTTTGTTCGTCCTCCAGGCTGCTGTCGGATAGTGAAATAGACCATCGGCTTGCCCACTGCGGGGTCCCAGATGGTCTGTGGTGCCCAGGCACAGCCTAACTCTCCGAAGTGTTCAGGGAAGAGACGGTCAATACGGGCCACATGGTGAGTCCAGTGGATAAGGTCATCAGAGGCCATCAGCACCAGTCCGCGGTTGTTGCCCCAGCCGTATTTCTCAGGGCGTTCCCACTGTGTAGAGCGTAGGCCTCGCTGCATACCAAATACATGGAGGTCGGTCATGGCGATGTAGAACTTACCGTTAGGAGCCCTGTAGATGTGAGGATCACGGATGCCGTGCTGCTCAGCAATGCTGTCTCCAGCGATGATTGGTTGTCCTTGGTTCAATGGCGTGAAGTTGTAGCCGTCATAGCTGATGGCCATGAACAGCGAGTGGGTGGGGTCATTGAAGAAGGTAAAGAGGTAGGCCCCCATATCGTTTTCAGAGGGAGCCTGTTTCTTCGTCTTGATGACAAGTTTGTCGCCGCTGAGGTCTACCTCGAAAAAGTGGGGGATGCGGACGGTGCGTCCGTGGGCATCTTTGGAGTGGTGGTGAACAGACATCATCCACTGACCGTCGAAACGCAGGAAGAGCATTGAGTGGCCAAAGCCTGGAGGGGTGATAGGCTCTGGCTCCTGAATCCACGGGCCGTCGAGGGTGCCACTCTGGGAATAGGCCACGCCCTGCGTGTAGACATTGAAAACCCATGAAGTCCAGAGCATTCCGAGACGCCCAGTGGCAGTGCGGAAGAGCCAAGGGCCGTCGGTCACCTTGTTCCATGTCACGTTACCCTGCTCGTTTTTCTCTCGGCTCCACGGAGAGTCACTGGCACGGAAAAGCAACTGCGGCTCACCGACAGTGCCGCTGAGGTCAGGTTTCAACTCTATTTTCTCAATCGTGCCGTTCCAGTTCTGTAGCCATTCACCACAGAACACCATGTAGGGTCTGCCGTCGGTGTCGCGCCAGAAAGTGCCGTCAAGCGTGGGACGGTCGGCTGGCAGATAGGTGGCATCGCCAAAGGCCTTGTAGGGACCCATGGGATTCTTGGAGCGCAACACCTGAGAGGCACGCCGCTCAATGACATTTCCGCGAACGGTGTCAATCTTCACAGCCTGGTTGGTGAAGGTGGCAAAGTAATAGTAATAGCCGTCGCCAGTCTGGTGAAGCTCTGCCGCCCATATCATCGGGCGTGGCCCCATCCACGAAGAGGCATCGAACTCCGTCACACGAAATGGACCTTCCCACAGTTGTAAATCAGCACTTCGCCACATCATACCGCCTGTGCCTGTCATGTAATACATCCCCGTAGCCTTGTCGGCCAGTACAGCAGGGTCGCTCAGACGGATAGAGTCTGTCGGCACATCCTTCCGAACATTAAAACCACGTTGAGCCATAAACGTCACAGGCAGCAACGTCATCATCATTATCAGAAAAAGTCTTTTCATCATTTGTCTTAGTTTAGTTACAGGTATTTCGTGTGCAAAGTTACGATTTTTTTACGAACTACAAAATAAATCGGAGCAAAAGAAAGTGAACGTTATTGGTTTATGTAGACAGGAGAAAAACGTGGTTATCTCTTTATGAGAGTATTTTGCATAGTTATTTATAACGTCCCTTCCTTTACCACGATTACCCCAGAGACCTTGTCAGCGGTTAATAAAACAAAAAAAACGCGGCTTGAAATGCTAATTATGAAAAAAAGTATGTAACTTTGCAGTCACTTTATAACAATGTATTTCACTTAATATCAACATGAAGAAAAATCAATTACTTTTGTTGTCGGCAGCCGCTTTGGCTCTGACATCGTGCTCGGGAAAGCTGGGAGCTCTCTCGTCGGACAATTTCACCGTTACCCCCAACCCACTTGAGACCCAAGTTGGTGTGGTGCCTGCCACCATCACTGGCACATTCCCTGCCAAGTACATGAAGAAGAAGGCTGTGGTGGAAGTTATTCCCCAGCTGCGCTTCGCCGGACAGGCTGTCAATGGACAGAGTGCCACCTTCCAGGGTGAGAAAGTGCTGGGCAACAACCAGACTATCAACTATGTCATGGGCGGTCGCTATGATATGAAGACCACCTTCAACTATGTGCCTGAGATGCAGGAGAGTGAGCTCTACCTCACCTTTAATGCCCGCGTGGGAAATAAGACCGTGAGTGTGCCCGATGTAAAGGTCGCCAATGGTGTTATTGCCACATCTGAACTTTACAAACGTACGCTTACGTCGGCTAATGCTGCATTATCAACCGATGACTTCCAGCGCATCGTGAAACAGGAGCAGGAAGCCAACATCAAGTTCCTCATCGGTCAGGCACAGCTGCGCAAGAGTGAGTTGCAGAACAACAGTGTGCAGGAGTTCGTACGTCTGCTTAATGACATTGCTGCCACACAGGAGAAGCTGCGTCTTGACAATGTTGAGGTGACCGGTTTCGCCTCACCCGATGGTGGCTATGACGTAAACGACCGTCTGGCCAGCAATCGTCGTGCCGTGGCCCAGAAATATGTGGACCAGGAGATGAAGAAGGCTGGAGCAAACGGCAGCATCGACACGAAGTACACCGCCGAGGACTGGGATGGCTTCAAGCAGCTTGTCCAAGCCAGCAACATCCAAGACAAGGATGTCATTCTGCGCGTGCTCTCTATGTATCAGGATCCTGAGGAGCGTGAGGCTCAGATACGTAACATCTCGTCAGCTTTCCGTGAACTGGCCGATGGTATCCTGCCCCAGCTGCGTCGCTCTCGCCTCATTGCCAACTATGAGATTATCGGCCGTAGCGATGATCAGATTAAGAGTCAGCTGCAGAGCGATGCCCGTCAGCTCTCCGTCGAGGAACTCCTCTATGCTGGTGGAAAGCTCTATACTGACAATGCCGACAAGGCCAAGGAAGCCTACACCAAGGCAACTCAGGTATATCCCAACGATGCCCGTGCATACAATAACCTCGCCCGTCTGGCATACGCCAAGGGCAACTATGCTGAGGCAAAGCAGATGGCAGAGAAGGCTCTCGGTGTGAACCAGAATCAGCCTGAGGCCAATGCAAACCTGGGCATGTTATCCCTGCTGAACGGTGACCTTGCCAAGGCTGAGTCGTACATTGCCAAGGCTACAGGTGCCAACGGTCTGAACGAGGTGCTCGGCAACCTGCATCTGGCACAGGGTAAGTATACCCAGGCAGAGCAGGACTTCAACGGAATCATCTCTAACTCAGCAGCCTTGGCTCAGATTATGAACAAGAACTATCAGGCTGCCCGCAACACCCTCTCCAGCGTGAAGAATGCCGACGGTGTCACCGACTATCTCATGGCTATTGTCCTGGCACGCACCAACAATGCAAGTGAAGCCAAAAGTTACATACAGAAGGCTATTTCCAAGGATCCGACGCTGGCCGACTATGCCGCAAAAGACCTTGAATTCAAATAATCCGTTATAGTTTCTACCACAGATTACTCAGATTTCACAGATATTGGCTACACGTAGCTGTCTGTTCAATCTGTGCAATCTGTGGTATTTTTTATCCATGCGAAAGATAAGCAATCTGTCTGTCTTTATGGTGCTGCTCGCCTTTTTTTCCTGCGGCATCCCTGAAGACAGATTCCGCTTAGAGGGGCAGTTCAAAAACCTTAATCAGGGCGAATTCTATCTCTACAACTACCGCGACGGTACCAAGGACACACTTCACATCAGCGACGGTCGTTTCACCTACGATGTGGAGATGCTTGATACGACGACATTCGTGCTCATGTTCCCAAACTACTCTGAGCTACCCATTTTTGCCCAGCCAGGAAGCTTGGTGAAGATGAATGGAGATGTGTCTCACCTGAAAGAAACGGAGCTTAGCGGTACAGAAGACAACGAACAGATGACTGCTTTCCGTCTGTCTACCAACGAATTGCCCCCACCAGAAGTTAAAGAGAAAGCGGAGGAATTTATTCGTGAACAAACGACCTCCGTATCGAGCATTTACCTTCTTCGACGCTATTTCATTCAGAGTGTTACCCCCGACTACCAACATGCCCTTGAACTGTGTTCATTGCTGAAGGAAGCCCAGCCCACAAACGTGGAGCTGGTGCAGACGCAGCAACAGTTGGAACGTCTGCGTAACATGCGTAGTGACGGTCAGTTACCCCATTTTTCTGCCACCGATACTAAAGGCAAGACGGTGGGTGACAGTTTGCTCAACGGTAAGGTGAACGTTATCTTAGTCTGGACAACATGGAATTTCGATTCGCAGAACGCCGTCAGACAGTTGAAGATGGTGTGGGACGAACATCCTCGCGACCTCAGTGTCATCACCCTTTGCCTCGACGCATCGTCTTCCGAGGGCAGCAACATTTTTGCCCGTGATAGCCTCAGCTGGCCAAACATCTGCGACGGTCTCATGTGGGATTCGCCTGTAGTGGAGAAGCTTGGTATTGCCTTTGTGCCTGACAATATCGTAACAGACTCAAAGGGTAAAATTATCGCCCGCAGCCTGAAAACAGGTGAATTGCGGAAAATGGTACAGGAAAAGCTGGAAGGCAAATAGCCGATGGTCTATTGTTAGCGGCTGGCATGGAACCCTTCCAGATTCTCATACTTGCGTTCCATCATGCGATGATAGATGCTGCGAAGCCATAGCGGGTGGACCAGTGTGAAGAGTAGACCGACGACGGCCAATACCCAGTAGGCTGTCTGCTCGTCGAAAAGCAGGATAAGGAAGCCCACCATAACTAATGGAAAGAACATGGCTGTGAGCTCAATAATGAGCTGTAGTCCTGTTTCTATATTGTTTTTGCCTGTCACCTTATCGTTCAAGGGCAGCGTCTGCTTGTTGTAGACTGCCGTCTGGAAGAGCATGAAATAGACAGGCCCGCTACACAGGAGCATGTAGGCTGCCACCATAAGCAGTGAAAACTTTCCTTCGATGATGGCAGGAAGCATCAGCAACAATGGCACAAAAAGGATGCAGACATGGAAATAGTATTTTGCACGCAATAGTTGCAGAATATTCTCGCGATGGGTCATCAGCAGGTCAATATAGTTTCCTTCCGGCGACATAATCTTGATAAGGGTCGTCATACCGTAGATGGAGAAGCAGTAGAGACACCAGAAATTGAGCATCATGCGTCCGTCGTATATATCGGTATAAGCAATGAGCAGCGTTAACATCACGATTAGCATCAGGCTCATAAATACTCTCGACCGGATGGCCTTGTTGCGCATAATGCTTTTCAGCTCCAGTTTGAGGTACTCGCCCGACTGGCCGAAGCGTTCCAGAAAAGTAAATTGAACCACCTTTACTCCGTCGAGTGCTGTGCGCCGCTCCTCACGGGCCACCTCTTCGTAGGCGAATCGGTACTGGGTGGCACGGTTCAACCATAGCAATCCCACGAGCAATGCCAGCCAGGGCAGGATAAACCACAGTTGCTCTGCGGACTCAGTATAAGCGTCGAAGAATTCTTCCAGCCAAGAATTAATGGATGAGAGTTCTGGAGTTTCAAGCGTGAATAGAATGAGCAGGCCTATCCAAGAGCCATAGACCACCAAAGGCAGCACCCACCACAGCAAAGAACGGCCAACAAGCGTACGCACAAGCAGATAGAACTGGCTGTTGGCCAGGAAAAGCAGCATGGCGCTAAAAAGCACGATGAGCACGGTGGCAAAAGAGGCTCCACCACAGTAAATGATGAAGCAGTAGGGCAAAAAGAGCGACAGCCATATCCAGTTGTATCCGTCGGTAAGTGAGGTAATAAGAAATGTGTCTACCACTGCACGTCTTGGCAAAGGTAGCAGCATGTAGGGTTTGATCAACATTGCCGGAGTTTTCTGCACCACGAATCGAAAGAAGAAATCTATCTCTAAAATGAAGAAGGGCATGAGTAGCATAAGCAGGGACGGAGTGTCACTGCTGTTGGCTATGCTGCCGAACATGGTACCAGCAAAGATCATGTAGACCACCATAAAGCCTGCACCCAGGACCATCATAACACGTGCCACGACACTCTGCTCATAAGCAGGACTGCGACGGAAAGCCAACTTAGTGTGGCGGTGAAGAAGAAGAAACAATTTTAGTCTGCTCATCATGTTTCAAATTGGGAGCGTTCCCAGAGTTGGCTGCAAAATTACGTCTTTTTCGTTTAAATCCCAAAATAATGGTAAAAAAACATTGGTCTTTCAATCTTTTTTTGTAATTTTGCACGCGATTTTCATCAAATCGTAATTTGTCAATCAGTAAATCGTAAATATTACAAGATGAATATTTCTTATAAGTGGCTGAAAGAGTATGTTGATTTCGACCTCACGGCACAGCAAGTGTGCGACGCGCTGACCTCCACAGGTCTTGAGGTTGATGCTCTTGAGGAGGTACAGTCCATTCGTGGTGGTCTTAAAGGTCTTTATGTAGGTAAGGTGCTCACTTGTGAGCCTCACCCAAATAGCGACCATCTTCATGTGACGACGGTAGACCTGGGACATCAGGAACCGTCGCAAATTGTTTGTGGGGCACCCAATGTTGGTGCAGGGCAGAAAGTTATCGTTGCTGACCTGGGATGTGTGTTATACGACGGTGACAAGGAGTTTCAGATTAAGAAATCGAAACTGCGCGGTGTGGAGTCGTGTGGTATGATCTGTGCAGAGGATGAAATTGGCATCGGCACTTCTCATGCTGGAATCATTGTCCTTCCCGAAGATGCTGTTGTTGGTACTCCCGCAGCTGAGTATTACCATCTTGAGAGCGACTGGCTTATAGAGATTGATATCACTGCCAACCGCGCCGACGCGCTCTCTCACTGGGGTGTGGCACGTGAGCTCTATGCTTGGTTGCTTCAGAATGGCTACAAGACCAGCCTCCACCGTCCAACATGCAATGACTTCATCGTTACCAACCACGACCTCCCCATCGACGTGGTTATTGAAAATCAGGAAGCCTGTCGGCGCTATGCCTGTGTGAGCATCACTGACTGCGAAGTGAAGGAAAGTCCTGATTGGCTCAAGAACAAGCTCACCACTGTGGGCCTCCGTCCTATTAATAATATTGTAGATATTACCAATTATATAATGATGGCCTATGGTCAGCCGCTGCATTGTTTCGATGCCGATATGGTGACGGGTAACGAGATTGTGGTTAAGACCTTGCCTGAGGGTACACCCTTCGTGACGCTCGACGGTGTGGAGCACAAACTCTCAAACCGCGACTTGGCCATCTGCAATTCCGAGGAACCCATGTGCATAGCAGGTGTGTTTGGTGGTAAGGGCAGTGGAACCTATGAGACTACTAAGAGCGTGGTACTCGAATCAGCTTACTTCCATCCTACATGGATTCGCAAGTCTGCACGCCGTCATGGCCTATCGACCGATGCTTCTTTCCGCTTCGAGCGTGGTATTGACCCTAACGGAGTCATCTACGCCCTTCAGCAGGCTGCCATTCTGTGTAAGGAACTGGCTGGAGGAAAGATTTCAATGGAGATTCGCGATGAGTATCCCTCACCTATAAAGAATGCCCTCGTAACGCTGGATTACAAATATGTGGACAGTCTTATTGGCAAGCATATTCCCGCAGAGACTATCAAGAGCATTTGCCAGTCGCTGGAGATGAAGGTGCTCGGCGAGACTGCAGAAGGTCTGGAATTAGAGATTCCCGCCTATCGTGTGGATGTCACTCGGCCCTGCGATGTCGTGGAAGACATTTTGCGCATCTACGGTTATAATAATGTGGAAATACCTACGCAGTTGAAGTCCTCGCTCGTCATCAAGGGAGATGAAGACCGAAAGCATACACTACAGAATGTCATCAGCGAGCAACTTATCGGAGCCGGTTTCAACGAGATTCTTAATAATTCGCTGACCAAGACGGCCTACTATGGAGAAGATGCCACAGTGGTTAAGATTATGAATCCCCTGTCGCAAGACCTGGGTGTGATGCGTCAGACCCTGCTCTACGGTGGACTGGAGAGTGTGGAACACAACGTGAAGCGCAAAGTTACCAATCTGCGATTCTTTGAGTTTGGCAACTGCTATTTCTTTGATCCGGAGCGCCAGAACGATGACGATCCTATGCAAGCCTATAAGGAAGAAAACTTCCTCGGACTATGGGTGACGGGAAAACGTGTGGAAGGCTCATGGGCACATCCTAACGAGGAGTCTACTTTCTATGAGATGTCTGCTGACGTGAAGAACATTTTCGCCCGCATAGGCCTTAGCAGTTCACAGTTTACAGTTCACGGTTCACAGTGGGAAGTGTTTGCCAACGGTCTGACCATTGAGACTCGTGGCGGAAAGAAACTGGGCGAAATGGGAATCCTGTCAAAGGCTGTACTCAAGAAGTTCGACCTCCAACAGCCCGTGTTCTATGCAGAGTTGAACTGGACTCAGCTGATGAAGGCCACAAAGAAGAACAAGGTTTCCTTCACCGACATTCCCAGGCAGCCAGCTGTAAGCCGTGATTTGGCTTTGCTTGTTGACCAGGCTGTGGAGTTTGCTCAGATTGAGCAGGTTGCCCGTCAGGCAGAAAAGAAATTGCTGAAGCAGGTGGAACTTTTTGATGTTTACGAAGGCAAGAATCTCCCCGCTTGCAAGAAGTCGTATGCCGTGAACTTTATCCTTCAGGATGAGGAAAAAACCATGAACGATAAGCAGATAGATGCCATCATGCAGAAGATTATCGCCAGCATGAAAAAGCAACTCAATGCAGAACTAAGGTAACAAAACGTAAATTGTAAATAAGTAAATCGTAAATAATTATTATGGGAAGAGCATTTGAATACCGTAAAGCTACAAAGCTGAAGAGATGGGGCCACATGGCCAAGACATTCACCAAGATTGGCAAGCAGATTGCCATCGCAGTAAAAGCCGGAGGTCCGGAACCTGAGAATAACCCGACGTTGCGTGCCATTATCGCCAACGCCAAGCGTGAGAACATGCCAAAGGACAACATCGAGCGTGCCATCAAGAATGCTATGGGCAAGGACCAGAGCGACTACAAGGAGGTGACCTACGAGGGATACGGACCTCACGGAGTGGCCATCTTCGTGGAGACACTTACTGACAACACCACACGTACCGTCGGTGACGTGCGTTCGGTGTTCAACAAGTTCTCGGGTAACCTCGGAACACAGGGAAGCCTTTCGTTCCTCTTTGACCATAAGGCTGTGTTTACTTTCAAGAAAAAGGACGGTCTCGACATGGACGAAATGATTCTCGACCTTATTGACTACGGCGTGGAAGATGAGTACGACGAGGATGAGGAAGAAGGCAGCATCACTATTTATGGTGAGCCCAGCAGCTTTTCTGCCATTCAGAAGCATTTGGAAGAGAACGGTTTCGAGGTAACGGGGGCAGAGTTCACCCGTATACCTAACGACCTCAAGGACGTGACACCCGAACAGCGCGAAGCCATCGACAAGATGGTGGAGAAGCTGGAGGACTTCGACGACGTGCAGACTGTTTACACTAACATGAAGCCCGAAGAAGAATAGACCATACCAACTAAACTTAAATTTTAAACCATGAAGAAAGTATTATTATTCATTATGTTGCTCGTTGGCGGTCTCAATGTCGTCATGGCACAGAAAGCTGCCGAAATCAAGTTCGACAAGGTTGCTCATAACTTCGGACAGTTCCCGAAGAAGTCTCCGATAGTGAGCTGTGTGTTCACCTACCAAAACGTGGGCGACGCGCCGCTGGTTATCAATCAGGCAATTGGTTCTTGTGGATGCACCGTGCCTGAGTACACAAAGGAACCCGTACAGCCGGGACAAAAAGGTGAGCTTAAGGTGACTTATAACGGAACTGGCAAGCGACTGGGGCACTTCACCAAGTCTATCACCGTGCACTGCAATGGAAAGACGGAAATTGTCAGGCTCACCATCGAAGGTGAAATGACAGAGGATGAGGCAGAGGAATAATCCCTCATTCTATTAGTCTCAGTGATATAGAACGGGCTTCCACATACTGGAAGTCCGTTCTTGTGTTGTGACTTATTTCTATGAAACAAAGTTATGCAACCCCTAAAGACTATAAAGTTGAATTAAGTATTTTTGGGTAAAAAGATTTGGCGGTCTTGTTTTTTGTCGTTATCTTTGCACCATCTTTTTTTTTTATTAACCTTTAAATTCAAAGAACTATGACAAAGAAATTTATCTGCGCCGTTTGTGGTTATATTCACGAAGGCGACGCTGCCCCTGAGAAGTGCCCCATCTGCAAGGCTCCCGCATCAAAGTTTTCTGAGCTGAAAGACGACGTCAAGATGACCTATGCCACCGTTCATAAGATTGGCGACGGTAAGCCCGAAGGTGTCAGCGAGGAAATGATTCAGGATCTTCGTGACCACTTCAACGCCGAGTGCGGTGAGGTAGGTATGTATCTGGCTATGGCCCGTCAGGCCGACCGCGAGGGTTATCCCGAGATTGCCGAGGCTTTCAAGCGTTACGCTTTTGAAGAGGCCGACCATGCCAGCCGTTTTGCAGAATTGCTTGGTGAGTGCGTGTGGGACACAAAGACCAACCTTGAGAAGCGCGCAGCCGCTGAGTCCGGTGCCTGTGAGGACAAGTTCCGCATTGCTAAGAACGCCAAGGCCGCAGGCTTCGATGCTATTCATGATACTGTTCACGAAATGGCGAAGGACGAAGCACGCCACGGTGCAGGATTTGCCGGACTTCTGAAACGCTATTTCGGTAAGTAGAAGCAGGTCTTATCCTCTGTAGGGACTTTCTTTATGTATGTCTGAATCTATGCTTTGATACCTGCATAGTTTCGGCATACATAAAGAAAGTCCCTATAGTGTTCTAATAGTTTTTAGACCGTGAAGCGGATGTAAGCGCGGTCATCGAAAGAATTGTTACCAGGCGTGAAGGCTTTGGTGGCCTTGAACTGTCCTATGTTCAAAGGGTCGTTTTCACGTTGCCATGCCAGTCGCTCCTCCGACTCGGCAAGGGTGGAACAGAGGAAAGGATAGCCGTCTGTAGCCAAGACTATATCCCAAGAACGGAAATCGAGGGTAAGTGTCTTTACATGGCTCATGTCAACGGGAAAGCCGTCAAAGACGCTGTAGTTATTGTTCTGCTGTCGCATAGTCTCTAACATACTTGGTATGATGGCCTTCCGGGCAGTATCGTCGCTGAGGAAATGATCCCACGGTTTCGGACTGGCTTTGATAATATCGGCACGCTTCTCGGCCAGTTCCTGTTCAGAGGGCTTGGGATTGTCGAGGTAATAGGACTCTTGGGGGGCCTCAGAATCCTGGACTTTGGGGGTGACGAGGCCCTGACAGTCGCCAATCATCCATATTTCCCGATGTAAACGGCTGAAGATAATGCATGAGGCAGCAATACGATCTTCAGGGTGGACGGCAAGATGTGCCATACAGTCTTTCTTGTAATAGCGGCGGATGGCGGCAGTGACCGAGGTGCAGAACTGTCGACACGTAGCGTCTTTCTTCAAATGCCTGATGCAGTCAGAGACAATAAGCATGGCCATTTCACCATTACTGTAGTCGCGGAGTAAGTGAAGGGGATTCACCCCTGTCCTGTAGCGGCGATGACAGCAGCGAGTGCTCTTTGATGTAGAACCGTCGATGACGGCAATAAAGTCAGGAGTGGCGACGATTCCGTCCTCGCTTCTCTTTTCCGGACTTTTGGGGATGAGGGCTTGTTCCAGGATGGTCATGGGAGTTACGTAGCTTTTGTGGGTAGTGTGATGGCCGTGCATTTTGCGCGGCATACGGGACAACAGGGGTTGCTCCAGCAGCGGACTTTTGGAGTCCGAAGAGCTTTGGAATAAGGTCTGCGCGGCCAATTCGCCGGAGGCTGCGTTCCAGTGCCAGACGTTCTTCGGGTTTGTACCAGAAGAAATACTGCCTTTGGGCCAGTTTCTCCTGTGGTGTGCGGGCAGAACTAACTGGTTGCAGGGTGTAGGGGTCAAGGCCAGTATACCATGTCTCGGTGGCGATGGTCATAGGGGTAGGGGTGAAGTCCTGTACCTGTTCCAGCTGGAAGTCCATGTCTTTGGTTAGCACGGCCAGCTCAGCCATATCCTCCTCGCGGCATCCAGGGTGAGAGGAAATGAAATAAGGAATGATTTGTTGCCTAAGTCCCTCCTCACGGTTGATGCGGTCGAAGAGACGCTTGAATTGCTGAAACTGGCTGAAAGGTGGCTTGCGCATAAGCATGAGCACGCGGTCGCTGGTATGTTCTGGTGCCACCTTCAGACGTCCGCTGACATGGTGGCAGATAAGCTCTCGTGTGTATTCCTCAGCAGAACGGTTGGCTGCTTCGTCATTACCACGATGCAATAAGAGATCGTAGCGAACGCCACTACCGATGAAGCTCTTCTTAACCTCTGGCAAGGCATCGACGGCACGGTAAATATCAAGCAATGCCTGATGGCTAGTGTTGAGATTGGGACACACCTGAGGATGTATGCAACTCGGTCGGCGGCACTTCTCGCATGCTTTTAGGTTGCGGCCCTTCATACCGTACATGTTGGCCGACGGTCCGCCGAGGTCGGAGAGATAGCCGCGGAAGTCGTCCATCTGGCATACCTGACGCACCTCTTTTAATATATTCTCCTTCGAGCGGCACACTACGAACTTTCCCTGATGGGCAGAGATGGTACAGAAAGCACAGCCGCCAAAACAGCCTCGGTGGATGTTCACCGAGTGACGAATCATGTCGTAAGCCGGTATGCGGTGGCCTTTGTACTTCGGGTGAGGCAAACGGGTGTAGGGAAGATCAAACGATGCGTCAAGCTCCTCAGTAGTCAGGGGAGGGTAGGGAGGGTTGACAACAACGTGGATTTGAGAATTGAGGTCAAAGTTTTGTGATTTGGAAATAGCCTCACAGTTGCAGGCGTTTATTTCTTGTATAAGCCGTTGCGCGTGCATCATGTTCGACTGTTCCTCAATATGACGGTAGTTCTCTGCCTCGGCACGTTTGCTTCTGAGGCACTCTTCGTGAGAGTGGAGCACGATGTCATGGTCGGCGATGCCGCCAGGGATGCGGTCCTTAGTGGCAAGAAAAACCGTCTGTGGCAGGTCGGTGATGTCACTGATATGCTCACCCTCACTCAGGCGGCGTGCCAGTTCCGGGATTACTTTCTCACCCATGCCATAGGTGATGATGTCGGCTCCACTGTCCACAAGAATGCTTGGCCGCAGCCGGTCCTGCCAGTAGTCGTAGTGGGTGAGTCGGCGCAGCGAGGCTTCTATGCCTCCGAGCACCACGGGCACGTCGGAGAACAGCTGCTTGAGAATCCTTGTATAGACGATGGTCGGATACTCCGGTCGTTTGTCGTGCCGTCCGTCTGGCGAGTAGGCATCCTCGGAACGCAGGCGTCGCGCTGCGGTATACTTGTTCACCATTGAGTCCATACATCCTGGTGAAATGCCGAAGAACAGGCGTGGTCTGCCAAGCTTCGTAAAGTCACGATAGTCTCCGTGCCAGTCGGGCTGGGGCACAATGGCCACCCGGTAGCCCGCAGCCTCCAGCATACGGCCAATAACGGCCACGCCAAAAGACGGATGGTCAACGTAAGCATCGCCGGAGAAAAGAATCACGTCCACGTAGTCCCAGCCACGCAGCTCCAGCTCCTTCTTCGTCGTTGGCAGAAAGTCGGTCAGCTTATACTCCTTACTACCCTTTTCACTCTTCACTCTTCCCTTTATCCTTAGTTAAACGGAGTACCCTGGAAAGCCCTTGTTGTGGTTCCCAAGTTATCGTTACCCCTGTTTTTCCATTCCACGAAATACGTGTAGAGATTCAGCAGTCCGAGGGCTTTCATGTTGGGATGATAGAGCACGTCGAGGCAGAGGTCAAGCAACTGTTTATCCCTTCCGGCCTCAGACTCCAAAAGTGAGCGAACGTTTAACTTCAGCTTGTCAAGTACTTGCTCGTCGACATAGCCGTTGGAATCGATGAGATCCCTGAAAAGCTGGTATTTTTCAATTGTGTTCAAATGTTCTTCCGACACTTCGATGGTTCGTGTGCCTGTAGGGTTGGCTTGGATTTTTGTATTCATTTTGTCATAGTTTTAGATTAACTGATTAAGGAAACGATGCAAAGGTAAGGAAAATACCTGAATCGTGCAAGCATTTTTCAATCATTTTAAGTCTTTTGGCTCACTCTGCCCAATTTCTTTCATAAACATTTGGTTGTATCAATAATTATTCGTACTTTTGCCCGTCACATAACATTATTTCACATGAACTATCCTATAGAAAGAATTGCGACTTTTATAGGCGCCCGCCGATATGGCGATGCCAACATTACGATAGGATGGCTGCTCATTGACAGTCGTTCGCTGTGTTTTCCTGAACAGACACTCTTCTTCGCCCTGCATACCCAGCGTAACGACGGGCACCGCTACATCGATGAACTCTATCGTCGCGGCGTGCGTGCCTTCGTTGTGGAGCAAGTACCGTCTGACCGTAGCAAATGCTATCCCGATGCCTGTTTCCTTCATGTTCCATCGTCGCTTGCCGCCTTGCAACGTCTTGCAGAGCGTCATCGCGACGAGTTCGACATCCCCGTTGTAGGCATCACGGGTTCCAATGGCAAAACATGGGTAAAAGAGTGGCTCTATCACCTCTTGCGCACTTCCAACTGGCGTGTTACTCGCTCGCCTCGTTCTTATAATTCTCAGATTGGTGTCCCCTTGTCTGTGTGGTTGCTCAATGAGCAGACCCAGGTGGGTCTTTTTGAGGCCGGCATCAGCCAGCCGGGCGAGATGCCGTCTCTCAGTGACATCATTCAGCCGACCATAGGTGTATTCACCTCCCTTGGTACCGCTCATCAGGAGAACTTCCGTTCATTGGAAGAAAAGTGTATGGAGAAAATGCAACTCTTCCACGGCGCGAAGGCAATTGTCTATCCCTGCGACGATGATACCATCAGCCGTTGCGTACGCCGGAGCAATTTCCAGGGAGAGCGCATAGGCTGGAGCCGATACAACGAAAAGGCACCGTTCTACGTCGTGCATGTAGACCATTCTGAAATAACCTACGTCTACAGAGGCACCCGTGGCAGCTACACCATTCCTTTCATTGACGAAGCATCTATTGAGAACAGCATCACTTGTGCTGCCACCTGCCTCTTCCTCGGATTGTCGCCTGAGCAGTTATCTCTCGCCATGGCCAACCTTGAACCCATCGCTATGAGACTTGAAGTGAAAGAGGGCCAGCGGGGACTGATACTGATAAACGACTCGTACAACAACGACATACAGTCGCTCGACATTGCCCTCGACTTTATGAACCGACGGTTTGAGGCTTCACCCTCACCGCTCACTCCCCATTCTTCACCCAACACTTCTCACCCCTCAACGCTCAACGCTCCACGCTCTACCACGCTTATTCTCAGCGACATCTACCAGAGCGGTGAGTCGCCCCACGAACTTTACAGCCATGTGGCAGACCTTGTTTCCAAGCGTGGCGTGACCAAATTCATCGGCATAGGACCGGAGATTGCTGCCCAGGCAAGTCTGTTCTCCACTCCGCAGAGATGTTTTTTCGCCGACGTTCATCAATTGCTCAGCAGTAGTGTGTTCAGCGATCTGCGCGACGAAGTGGTCCTGCTCAAGGGTGCCCGTCGATTTGGCTTTGAACGTATCAGCGAACTGCTGGAGCAGAAAGTTCACGAGACCATTCTTGAAGTAGATCTTGGAGCTGTGGTAAACAACCTCAACCATTATCGTTCCCTGCTACGTCAGGAGACGAAGATGGTGTGCATGATCAAGGCCGATGCCTACGGTGCCGGAGCCATTGAGATAGCCAAGACACTGCAGGATCACCGTGTGGACTACCTTGCCGTTGCCGTTGCCGACGAGGGTGCCGAGCTGCGAAAAGCAGGCATCACGCAGAACATTATTGTGATGAACCCCGAGTTGTCGTCGTTCAAGACGCTCTTTGACTATGGCCTTGAGCCCGAGGTCTACAGTTTCCGTCTTCTCGATGCCCTCATCCGTGCCGCCCGCTCACAGGGCATTACGGGATGGCCTGTCCATATCAAGCTCGATACCGGCATGCACCGCTTAGGATTCAATGCTTCGTCAAAAGCATCCCTCGACATGCCTCACTCGGAAATCGATGAGTTGATTTCTCGTCTCTCCCATCAGCAGGCCATTATCCCACGGTCGGTGTTCACTCATTTCGTGGGCAGCGACAGTCCCGATTTCGATGCGTTCTCTGCTCAGCAGTATCAGCTCTTCGATATAGCCAGCAGCAAACTACAAGCGGCTTTCTCCCATAAGATACTGCGCCACATCGACAACTCTGCCGGCATCGAGCATTTCCCTGAACGGCAGCTCGACATGTGCCGCCTGGGTATCGGGCTTTACGGCGTGAATACTTGCGCCTCATCCCCCACCGCTCAAGCCTCGCCGCTCATCCCCGTCTCGACCCTCACCACCACCATCCTGCAGCTTCGTCATGTGCCCAAGGATGACACCGTGGGCTACAGCCGGCGTGGCACGCTGACCCGCGACAGCATCATCGCCGCCATTCCTATCGGCTATGCCGACGGCCTTGACCGCCGCTTAGGCAACCGTAAAGGCTACTGTCTCGTCAACGGCCAGCGGGCGGAGTATGTGGGAAACATCTGTATGGACGTAACGCTTATCGATGTTACGGACATTCCCTGCCAAGAAGGCGACAGCGTGGAGATCTTCGGCCGCAACCTGCCTGTGTCCATCCTGAGTGATGCCATGCAGACCATTCCCTACGAAGTGCTCACCTCGGTCTCAAACCGTGTTAAGCGTGTCTATTTCCAAGACTGATTCATAAATTAACCTTTAAATATTTGCTACTATGAAGAAATTATTTTTTGTGGGAATCACAGCTATGATGATGGCTTGCGACAATCAAGTGATCAATCAGTTCAGCTTCGACGAGATGACCTACTCGCCCAGCCAGACAGTATTTAAACTCTTTGCGCCCAGCGAGGCTCGCTGCCTCGTGGTGGTGGGCGACGACAGTGTGACGATGAAGCCTACGGATCTGCCCGTAGACCAAGGAACCATCTGGGCCGCTGTCGTGAAGGGCGACCAGAAGGGCAAGACCTACGAGTTTGTTGTCGACGGACAGGCATCGCCCGGTGTATTTGCCAAAGCCGTCACGGTGAATGGCAAGAAGGGCGTCGTTGCAGACCTTCGCGAGACCGATCCCGAAGGCTGGGCAACCGACAGCCTCGCTCCACGCAAGTTCCAGGACTGGATGGTCTATGAGATGCACCACCGCGACTTCTCCGTGGCCCGCCCTGATGCAAAGTATCCGGGAAAGTTTCTTGCCCTGACAGAGCCGTGGGCCTTGGACCATCTCACCGATCTCGGCATCAATGCCGTGCACATCCTGCCGTCCTACGACTATGGCTCGGTAGACGAGACTCGTTTAGACGAACCGCAGTACAACTGGGGTTACGACCCCGTGAACTACAATGTTCCGGAAGGAAGCTACAGCACCGACCCCACCGACCCGCTGTGCCGTATTCGTGAGTTCAAGCAGATGGTCAAGGCATTGCACGAGAAAGGCATTGCCGTTGTGCTCGATGTGGTGTATAACCACACCTTCAACATCGACGGCAGCAACTTCCAGCGCACCTTCCCCGATTACTACTATCGCATGACGGACGACGGACGAGCATACAGCAACGGAAGCGGCTGTGGCAACGAGACCGCCTCAGAGCGCGAGATGATGCGCCGCTTCATGATTGAGAGCGTGAAGTACTGGGCAACGGAATACCACATCGACGGTTTCCGCTTCGACCTTATGGGCGTTCACGATATTGAGACCATGAACGCCATCCGTGCCGCTGCCGATGAGATCAATCCCGACATCTTCATCTACGGAGAGGGCTGGAGCGCCGGTCCCTGTGCACTGCCTGGAGAGCAGTTGGGCATGAAGGCCAACATTCCCCAAATGCCTGGCATAGCTGCTTTCAGTGACGACATTCGCGACGCCCTCCGCGGTCCGTTCTCCGACGATACGAAACCGGGCTGGCTGGGTTTTGCATCTACCGCGGGCAGTGAGACCGAACTGGGCACACTCAAGGAGAGCCTGAAGGCCGGTATCGCCGGAATGATTGAGCACCCGCAGGTAGACTACTCCAAGGTGAACTACTCCAAGGAACCATACGCCCTGCAGCCCACACAGATGATGAGCTACGTCTCCTGCCATGACGACATGTGTCTCGTAGACCGTCTCTGCGCAAGTATTCCCGGCGTCAAAGGAAACGTCTCGCTCCTCATTGCACTCGATCTCCTTGCCCAGACCGCCGTGTTCACCTCGCAGGGCGTGCCCTTCATGCTCAGCGGTGAGGAGCTGTTGCGCACGAAGCAGGGCGTTCACAACTCCTATGAGTCGCCCGACAGCATCAATCAGCTCGACTGGCAGAACAAGAGCCGATACCCCGAGGTGTTCGACTACTACAAGGGTCTCATTGCACTGCGCAGCCATCATCCCGCTTTCCGTCTCGGTGATGCCGACCTTGTGCGCAATCACCTGGAGTTCCTCCCCACGGATGACAGCGTGGTGGCCTTCTGCCTGAAGGACAATGCCGGTGGCGACGAGTGGAAGAACATCGTCGTCGTCCTCAATGCCGGCAAGAAACCCGCAACGATCGGCGTTCAGGAGAACAAGTACACCATCGTCTGCGAAAAGGGAAAGATTGACGAACAGGGACTGGGCGAAGCAACAGGCAACCGTCTCACCGTCGCCCCCATGTCGGCAATGATTGCACACGACTAAGGAATCACCCGAGCTCTCAGCAAATTCTTGTCTAAGGAATTAAAGAAGTGAGGTAGGCGAGAACGGCGTGCCTGAGATTACCGTCAGCGTGGAGGCTCCCGTGGACACTCTCGACCCACAGGGGGTCACCGACTACCAGCTGGCCTACTATGATCTCGAAATGAACGCAGTGACCGTCGAGCAGATGCTTGCTGCTCCCGGCGAGTACGTGGCCGTGCTGACCTTCTTCGGCAACTACATGGGCTATGTGGAGAATACCATCACCGTGAACGATGGTGGCGAGACCACAGCCATCTCGACCATTGAAAATGGAACAACGACCATCGACAACTGCTATGACCTGAGCGGTCGCCGCGTGGCACAGCTCACGAAGGGTCTGTTCATCCGCAACGGTAAGAAGTTTGTGATTAAGTGAGAACAAAACAGAGCTTTAGCTCAAGTTCGTAGTGAAGTAAGCCAGACAAATCTCCTAATTTGTCACTAACAGAAAGCCGTTCAAACTCCAGGTTTGAACGGCTTTATTGTATAGAAAAAGTAGGGTTGTCTATGCTATTGGTCTATGTCGAGATACCAGTTCTTCGTATCCATCAGCAGGTTTTGTAGTGACGGGCTGAAAGTTCCAGTGCGTCTGGCCACGCGGGTCGCAAGGTAACTGGGGTCGTTTCGGCGCAGGGCGATACGCATGAGGTCGTAGAAACGATGACCCTCAAAAGCAAACTCTAACGCTTCCTCGTCGGTGATAAGGTCCTCTACATACTCCATCTGGGCGGTGAGGGGTGAGGGATGAGCGGTGAGAACAGAGTCCTCAAGGAAGGCATAGCTGTCGTTAGCGGCGGTGTAGCCTGAACCACGTGAATGGAGACCCTGTGTGTTCTCAGTAGAGAGGCCAGCGGTGGTCTCCAGAATGTAGGCAGTGTTGGGGAAGTTGAACGAGGCGATGAACGCGCTGTCGGCAGGATAGTAGGGTATCACATCGCGGGCAATAACGCTGTTGTTCACGCCCGTCTTGAGTATCTGGAAGGCAAAGCGAGGGAAGCCGGCACGGTTGAGGGCCTCGGCCAAGCGTAGGTAGACCATAGCCCGACGCAGGATGTGAACGTTGCGCGTCTGGTACTTGCTGATGACGCTGTAGTTGGTCACACGCTTGCCGTTGGACATGATGTTGAGGTTGCCGAGGTTGTCCAGATTCGTATAGATGGAACTGATACGCAAGTCGCCGGTGTGGAAATTGTCGAGGCCATCGGGAGCGTAGACATATTCGCCGCCAGTAGTGTAGTGACAGTACTTCTGGGCGGCGGAAAGGTCGATGATCGCCTGCGAGGGAACGATGGAAGATGTATAATCGTTGGCCTCAGAGGTGTTGAAGAGGTCGCGCAGTTCGCTGTAGTTACCCTCCGAGGGAATGGAGTCGCCGGGAATCATGGTGATGAGTTCGCTGGTGGACGAGCTACGCTCGGAAATGAACATTGACGACCAGTAGTCCTGAATGCTCATCCAGTGGGAGTCGTTTTTGGAGAAGCGCACGGCATTGGTGCTGACAGGATAGGCAGCGTTAGTGCCGTTGCGGGTGCTGATGTAGCGGTAGTAGCTCTGTGCCGCCTCACGATACTGGCCGTTCCAGAGGTAGAGGTCGCCCAATAGTACCTTGATGGGATAGTAAAAGAGTTTGGAGTCGGTGTTACGGATGTAGCCATAGCTCGGCGTCTCCACTTCAGCGTAGGGGATGAGGTCGTCGATGAAATAGCGGCATACCTCCTTGATGTCTGCACGGGGGAAATTCTTCTCGGCATCCTCCATCGAGAGCACAGGCTCGGTGATGAGGGGCACGCTCTGATAGTTGAGTGCAAGTTGCAGGTAGGTCCAGGCGCGGAAAGCCTTGACTGCGGCAAACTCTTTGAGGAATATTCGCTCGTTGCGACTGTTACGTAGTGTGGTATCGGCATTGGCCAGATAGTAGTTGCAGTTATTGATAATGGCATAGTAGTCACGTGGGCGGTTGTATTTATTCCCTGAGGACACAGGGACATCAAAATCGGCGAGGGCACGCAAATCGGCAGAGGCGTCGCCTGTGAGCGTGACAAGGTCGCCACGAACTTCGCCGAGAAGGATGGTGCGGTCGGCAATGACCTGCATCTTGTTCATAATGCCTGCCATAGCCCAGAGGGTATCAGCGTCGTCGGTGAGCAGGTTACGGTCGGCATAAGCCACCTGGTCGGAGTCCTCATAAAGGAAATCGGAGCAAGAGACCCCCATCCAGCCTCCCCCCACAAGGGGGAGGAGTATATAGATGCCAAAACGGCTAATTCTATTTATTGTCTGTAATAATGACTGTCTCATATTCTATATAATGTTTTCTGATAATTATTCTACATAAAGTTTTCTGATTATTATGTAACCACTCCCCCCCGCGGGAGGGGCCGGGGGTGGGGCCGTGACTAGGGTGGGGCCCCTTACAGGTTAATCTTCACTCCAGCCACGATGCTGCTACTCTGTGGCAGCAGGCCCATGTCGATACCCTGTCCGATGACACTGCCCGTCATAGTCGTCTCAGGGTCAGCACCGAGATAGCGGGTGAGGGTGAGCAGGTTGTTGGCCTGCACCCAGAACTGGAAGCCCTGAAGGAAGGTAGTGTGCATGGGCAAGGTGTAGGAGAGGGTGACGGTCTTGAGTTTCAGGTAGGAACCGTTCTCTATCCAACGGTCGCTGAATCGGCTGTTGCCCATGGAATCCTGGAAAGAGGCCCGTGGAACATCAGTCACCTGGCCCTCGGTCTGCCAACGACGGGTGATGGAGGTGGTCTGGTTCATAAAGCGGCTGCCGCCCTCCAACTGGCTGCGCTGGTAGTTATAGACGTCGTTGCCCAAGGAGTAGTTGATATTGATATCGAGCTTGAAACGCTTATAAGCTACCGACGTAAAGATGTTTCCGTATATATCGGGATTGGGGTCGCCAATAATGGTACGGTCGGCAGCACTTATCTGGTTGTCATTATTTGTATCGGTAAAGCGCACATCGCCGGCACCGAAGGGCAGACGGTCGATGCCGTTGGCGGCAAGGATGTAAAGCCCGGACGTGGCGGCCTCCTCGGAGGTGGCAAAGACGCCCTCGGTCTTGTAGCCGTAGAAGAGGTTGGCGGGCTGGCCTACTGCCGTGCGAATGGTGGCACCATAGCGCTCGTTGTCGATGGCAGTCTTGCCGTCGGTCAGTTCTGTTATCTTATTCTTGTAGTGGGCCATGCTGGCACCAAGCTCCCATTGGAAATTCTTTGTGGCGAGTATTTTCCCGGTGAGCCGCACGTCGAAGCCCTGATTCTTCATCGTTCCGCTGTTAGCCCAGTTATATTCCAGTCCGGTGACGTAGTGAAGGGTCTGTAGCATGAGCAGATTGTTGGTCTTACTGTTGAAGTAATTAAAACGCAGATTCAGGCGGTTGCTAAGCATGTTGGCCTCCAATCCTACATTGAAGCGTCGTGTCGTTTCCCACTGCAGACGGGTGTTTCCGATATTCTCAAAGGAGATGCCGGAGACATCTTCAAGGAAATTGCTACTGGTGAAATAGCTGCGTGCGGCATGGTAGTCTATGTCGTCATTGCCGGTAAAGTCGAAGCCGGCAGTAAGGCGCAAGTAATTGAGGAAAGAGTTTTGGGATTTAAGACTCTTATTGAACCACGGTTCGTTGCTGATGACCCATGCGGCCTGAACACCGGGGAAGAAGGCCCAAGGCACTTCAAACATCTTCAGGGCATCGGCTGCATCGCGGCCAAAGCGCGAAGATGTCTCAAGGGCAAAACTGGCCTGAAGGTAGTAGCGCTGCAGGTAGTTATAGTTGGCCTGTGCGTACCAGGCGATGCTATTCCATTTGTCGCTGCTGCCTGTAGTCTGGGCGTGGTCGAGACTGGAACTGATTGCGGGCATCTTGTCGCTGCTGGTGTTGTAGCCCAGCTGCGAACTAAGGGTGTAAGTCTCCCAGTTGATGCGTACTCCCCCAAAGACATCGAGGCTATGGGCAGCAAAGCGGTTGGTGTACTGTAGGCGTGTATCGCTCATCACAGAGTTCTGCTTACCTGCCATAGAGCGCACTTCATTGCGCACGGTGGCGTTGACACTGGCCACGTAGTAGTCGGGCACGCCGTTGAGCGGAATGTAGAACTTCTCGTTGGTGTTTACGAGGTTGTAGCTGAAATGCTCGCTCAGAAGCAGGTGCTCGCCGAACTTATAATGGGGCATGACGCTGAGATTGACCATCGAGTTCTCGAAATGGTTCTTGTTCTCTGCTTCTCCAAACTCGTTCACGGCTAAGGGATTGGCCAGTTTATAGTTGTAGTTGGAATAGTCGGCCAAAGCCTCGTCGAGGTAACTTTCATCGGTTACGTCAATATATCCGTCGGAAATCTGACCGTTGGCAAAAGTGTAAGGGCTGAGCATGGGACTCTTGGCGTAGGCAAGAAATCCTGCCGAGGTGGGTGTGCCCTCAGTGTAACCGATGGGAGCGCCGTCATTTCGCAGGTTGCGTTTCTGGTTGGCGAAGGAGGCATCGAAGCGGATGCCAAGACGTCTGGTGAGGCGGATGTCGCTGTTGAAGCGGATGTTCAGGCGATTCATCCCGTTGTTCTTCAGGGTGCTCTGCCCGTTGATATAGCCTAAAGAGAGGTTGTAGTCGGCAATGTCGTCGCCACCTTCCACGTTGATGCTGTAGTTCTGTGTGATGGCGGTGCGATAGACATGTTCACGCCAGTCGGTGTTGTTGTGGTACTGGTTATAATAATAGTAGTTAGGATTGTCGTTGAGGAACTTGAAGTCAGTAATGTCTGTATTGGTGGTCTGAAGCAGATCGGAGGCATAGCTACGGTACTGTGTGGCATCCATCACGTCAAGATATTTCGGTTCCAGCGTCACTCCGGCTGAAATGCTGGCTGTGATGCGGGTGGCCATAGAATGGTTGCGGCGGGTATTGATAAGTATTACTCCGTTGGCACCCTTTGCGCCGTAGAGGGCAGTTCCGTTTCGAAGCACCTCGACACTCTCGATATCCGTAGGGCTAATGTTGGAAAGGATGTCATTGAAGAAGCCATCATGGAGCGTTGTGCGCCCGTATTGCTGGTCGAAGATGACTCCGTCGACAACGATGAGCGGCTGAGCATTGGCGTTGAGTGAGCCGAGACCGTCGATGAACATCACGCTGCCGATGCCAGGCGTGCCGCTTCGAGTGATAGTGTGAACGTCGGCACCAAGACGGTTCTGTATCTCGCTTTCTATGGTAATGGCATTGGAGAAGCGGAAATCCTGAGCCTGACTCGTGGCGGTGACATTTGTAGAACGCCGGTAGTCGGCAGAGAACGTCTCAGGATAGAGCAGCACGTCGGCCTGTTGCTCACCCTTCCTAAGGCCTATCTTCGCCATGTTGAGGTCGGGAGAAGATACCTCGAGCGACGTGGCGAAGAGGGGCACACGTAACTCATAAGTACCGTCAGTATCAGTTAGTACGCTATAACCTTCTACCTCGCTGGCACGCACAAGGGCACCCGAAAGAGGCGTTCGGGTGGTGGCAATAAGCACTCGGCCCCTTACTACGCGGGTGGGGTATTGCTTGTGGGTGTTTTGGGCTGCTCGTCCGCGTTGGACATTCTGGAGCGTATCCTCGTCCTGGGGATGATGGATAGGGGCTGCGCATAGAGCACAGCATACGAGACAGGAGGCGAGGAGGGTGATATATCTTTTCATTTTCATAGGTTATGAGGCTTAATAATGAAGCAGTCGATGCGGAAGGTAAGTGAGTTGGTGGCCGTCTGCCTAACTGTAACGCCAGAGCGGATGGAGACCTTGGCCGTGGCATCGCTAAGACCGTAGGAGCATGTGGGGAAGGAAAAATTCTCGGCCAGCAGGACGGTATCAACCTTTGCAGGGTCGTTAGTGATGCTTTTATTGAAGGCCTTTCGTCCCTCACGTCCGTTCTGGTCGCTGTAATATATGGTGGAACGTATGATGTTGGGCTTCGTAATCTCCTTCGTATCCAGCGGGTCGTAGGCGGTGGCAGGAACGAACACTCCGTAGATATCGTAGCCCAAGTTAGAGAGCATATTGGGAATCCTGTAGGTCACGGTGACCTGTGCCGTAGCTGGGTCGGGGGCCACCTCGACGAAGGTGTTGCCCGATACTTGACCGTAGAAAGGATTGTCGCTTGTCACCTCACGAACGATAAGCGGGTCGACGGCGTTGATAATCGTATCTTGATAGAGTATATTCTCAGCCTCCACCTTTACCGTCTGTGCAAAAGTCTCGTAGGGCGAGATGCTCCAGTGGCTGCATTTACGTACATGTCCGTTGCTACAGGTGATGTCCTCCGTATCATAGAAGATGCCGCCAAGGGCGAAAGGCTTGAAATAGGTGTAGTAGGGGTATTCGTATTCATGCTGTAGACGGGCTTGGGCAGAGGGGGCTTTGGTGGAGATGGCAGAATCCTGGAATGCCACATCAGGATTGAGGGTACGGCTGAAAAAGGCACCTCCGATGATGGCCTGCCGTGTATTGGCATAGACCATAGAGTCGCGCTTAGCCATATTGCCAGGATAATTGAAGAAAGGCTCGTATTCAGCCACCAACCGACTCCACTCACTATTTGTGGGGCAGAGCATCCAGTAGGTGCTGTCCTCGGAATTAATGAGACCGTAACTGGAGAGGAATACATTGTGCAGTTCGGAGACAGAGTCGAGATAGATGGTCATGCCATCGACGATGCCGCCAGGCACACTCTTCGCATCGTTGAACTCATAGACGCTATAGCTATTGATGAACTGATAGACGCTATCCAGTTCCTGGTCGTGACCCAAGTACTCAAATACATTAGGGAAATAAGTCATCTGACGATCGAGGGTAAAGAGCAGACCGTTGTTGTGCAGCTCGTTGGTGCTCTTGAGACCAGTACCAGCAAGGGCCCTGTCGGTGAGCAGGGCATATTTGCTATTCATCAGCTTGATGGAATCGTTGGTAAGCGACGATACAGGATGGCGGAACAGCGCGATATGGTTCTGCAGGAACTGGCGCACGACGGTATTGTCATTGGCGCGAGTACCAGCGGTTTCCTGCCTTTTGTATTCCGCGATAAGACTGTCGGCCTGGGATGCAGAGAGGGCAGCGTCGGTAGGAGCGAATACGGTATAGGTCTGGCTACCGTCGAGAAGCAAATCATAGCCCGTGGCCTTCAGTACGCGGGCGAAGTTCTTCAGGTTGTTGTCGGTATTGATGGCTTGCCAGAGGGTGCCGCCGTCAGTAGTGGAGGCATCATAATGGGTGTTCCAATCGTCACGACAAGAGGTAAGGGCAGCGACAAAGCAGCAACTTACACAAAATGCGAAAAGATATCTAAAGCTTTTTATAATCATAACTATCAACTAAGAACTGTAAACTATCAACTGAAAAACTCTGAACTGTAAACTCTGAACTTTGAACTATCATAGCATGCTTTCCATCTTCCCTTCATCGGTCACACCATAGACACTCTTAGGCACCAGCTCGAGATAGTCGAGCATAAACTCATTGTCGTTGCCCTGCTTGGTAGAGACACAACGTATGCGAAGGTAATGATCCTCATCAGGATTGATATGGGTGGTGCAGATAACCATTCGGATGGTCAGCGGTTGGGTGGCGAAAATAGTCTGCTGAGTACTGCCCTGTGCGTAACGGTAGCCGCCAGCAGCACCACGATAGTAGCCCTTGTTCTTCAACACTTTCTGGTCGGTGGCCAGGTCAACGGTCGACATGCTGTTGTAATCGCTCTTCCAGTCGGCACCAAGAATGGAGGGGTCGGTGAGGCTCTTGGTCATGTCGAGGGGGATGCCCTGCGGCTTATCGTCGAAATAGAACTGTGCCACGCCACGCGAGCCTTCGGCGGCGAAGCCAAGCCTGAGCTGCCAGTCACCCTCGTAGGGCACGGGCGGAATCTTGAACGTGATGTCGAAGTCGCCGAAAAGGTTCATTTCATCGCCCTCGTAACAGTCGTAATAGTCATGCGGACGACGATAGACAAAGGTGCCGCCCTCGTTGAGAGTCACACCCTTGAGATAGCCGTTGGGGAAGTAATAGTTGCGTCCATACTTGGCCGTCTCGTCATAGTCTGGGTCTTGATACTTGCGCCCGTTGTTACGCTCATTAAGGCGTATATCGTTGGTCATCAGCTCAGGGAAGATGGTAGAGAAGTCCATACGTATACGGTCATTGAGCACTACGTCGCGCGTCGTCTCATCGAAAGCCAGGATGTCATCGACATAGAAGTATCGGCCATTCAGCGCGTCCTGCTTATACTCCACCTCAACGGAGGGGCGTACAAGGGTGCCATAGACCTGCCAGTCCTCGTCGTAGCGGCGGTTGATGTAGCGTTGCCCCATAGTTGAGCCTCCTGACCACTTACGGACGGTGAGGCGCTCGAACTTCATCATCGTGTGTGGAAGCATGGTCTCATACCAGTCCACAGGGTTCATCACCGTTGTCAGGATGCCGATGTCGGTATAGGGCGTGAGATAGTTCCAGCCCTTTACGTCGCGCGTAAGGATGTGATACTTCAGAAAACGGTTAAGAGGATTTCGCGCGTCCTTGATATGGGCAAAGTCGTGGTACTCTTTCTTGGCATCTTCAGGATAGATACGGTCGTAGATTTCACAGGCTTTTTCGTAGAGTTGCTGGACGGTAGTGATGCCGTACTTCTCGCTGAGGATGGAGTCGGGCACGGCAAAGACCGTGTAGCCTGTACGCTTCTCATCAGGCACGGTGGCCGTTTCCCTGTTCACGTGGGAGACATAGCGCAAACGGGGATAGTTGAGCCGTTCCTCATCCCACTTGGCATCCTTGTACTGATAGAGCGAGTCTCTCAGGCCTGTCACTCCCAAAGCCTCGGTATAGAGGGAGATACGTGGGTTCTGAAGCATTACATCGTGTATCATGCGGTTGCTGCTTTCAAGCACTTCCGTAATGGGTTGCATGATGCCGTTCTCTACGGAGTCGTCCTGAAGGGCGAAGATGATGTGCGACGTGCCGTTGAGGAACACCACTGCGTTCTTGTCCTCGTCGATGCCGTGACTCACCTCAATGTAGCGACGGTTCATGTTGGCCGTAGAGAGTACGCCGTCGTCCATATCGGCCGTAGTATACATGTTTTTCACCAGATGGGTACGTGCAAGCGTGTCGCAATCGGCATCAGTAAGCTGGTCGATGGATGTCAGGCCGCGCTTCTTCAAGAATGTCTGCATGGCATCGTTGGTGGGAGGGAAGCAGGTGAGCGCTCCATAGCTGGCCAACAGCTCCATCATGCCAGCACGTTCCAGGACAGCCGAGAACTGGCTGAACTCTGCATGTCCACGAAGGTACTCACTCATCATCTGGCCCTTGAAGGTGTAGAAGTTGGAGGCATCGGGCTCGTCAGAGCAGGAGACCAGCCCACTTCCAATTCCTCCCCAAAGGAAGGGAACACTTATGGTGAATAGCCAGAACAAAGCGGTCTTTAATCTATTTCTCTTTGTATTCATATTGTTATGAATTAGTATTTGTCTTTCAAAAAGTTTAAGCCGTTCTTTCTATAAGAAAAAGCCGTTCTTTCTATGAGAAAAAGCCGTTCTTTCTATGAGAAAAAGCCGTTCTTTCTATAGGAAAAAGCCGGTTTTTCTATGGGCTTCCTATTTCGTTCGTTCGTAACTGGTATTTTCTCCACTGCCGAAAGCAGGGTTCTGCACGAGCTGGTCGTTGACTTTTATCTCGTCGATGTGGTAGGGCCAGTAGATGGCTTCCATGCGCGAGAGCTTGCTGGCGATGGCTCCGCCAGTACTTCCCTTACGGGAGACGCATCCCACAAGGTAGTCGGTGTTGCCGTCGCGCTGCGAACGACGCACGAGGTCGAACCACCGTTTCCCCTCAAACATCAGTTCACGCTGGCGCTCTCCCATGACGATGTCCTGCATGAGCGACTTGGTGGGGTATTTGGAAGGGTCGAGGTCTTTGCTACCTGAGGAGCAGTTGCTGCGCTTGTTGATGGTATTTACGATGGCGAAGGCCTCTTCAAGAGTAGAAGGAGTGTCATTGGTAACTTCTGAAATACTGTCTGGAGCCAGTTCCACAAGTGCCTCTGCCTTCATAAGCATGACGTCGGTCAGGCGATAGATCATCCAGTTGGCGTGGCAATAGTCACGAGTGTAGGCCGAACTGTAGTTACCCACAATCTCAGCCTTGGTGAGGTCTACCGTAGCCGACCTGTAGGCATACTTGTTGATACCGAAGAGGGTGCGCGAGCCGTTGATAGACTGTAGGTTCTCATAGTAACGGGAGTCGTACTTGCTGAGGAACACGCTGAACACCTCGTCGATAACGTCGGTTCCAAGGAAGTCGGCAGGGCGCACGTCACCTGGGAAGGTCGTGGTGTTGCCATAGTGTGTGCTTACGGCATAGTTGGCAAGCATCTGGTCGTTGTCGGAATAGACCAGTTCGAAGATGCTCTCACGGCTGGTCCCCCGTCCGAAAATGGCCTGATAGGCGTTGCCGTAGTAGTTGCCTGTGGTCATGGCGTCGCTGATAAGGGGGTAGCCGTCGATCATGCGCTCGTTTGCCGACAGGTTGCTGCCCATCTTGTCAAGCTCCTCCTGATAGGAGGTCGTCTTGGCATCGATGACGAGGTCGGCATAGTGTATGGCCTGCTGGTAGTCGCGTTTCCAGAGATACATATCGGCAAGCATGGCGTGGATGGCATCTTGCGTGATGCGTCCCTGCTGGTAGTCGATCTTGGTCGGAGGGTAACGGCGCACGGCATTGCCCTGCACGGCCTCCAAGTCGGCAATCAGGCTGTCGAGTACCACCTCGAATTTCATAGCAGGAAGGTTCATCGTCTGGTTGTCGTCAAGGTAGGGCTGCGTGTAATAGGGCACATCGCGGAAGGTGCGGATGAGGTAGAAATACATCAGATCACGCAGGGCCTTCACTTCGGCCTCGGTGGCCAACAGCTCGCTCTGCGTGTAGTTGGGGTCTTTGGCTGCCACCTGAGGCGCATAATATAATATGGTGTTGCAACGGTTGATGACATTGTAGAAGTCACCCCACTTGGCATAGCTGTTGCTGGCGTTGATGTTCTCCTTGAAGATGTTCGAGAGGTCTTTGGCGTTCTCTATGCCCGTTCCTCCGACAGTGTTGTCCGAACGGAACTCTCCCCAGGCCATCATGCGGCTGACAACGGCTTCGCTCTGCATGGTACTGTAGCAGCCGGCCACCATGTTCTCTACGTCGGCCTCCTCGTTCCAGAACTTATTGAGGACGATGAGTTCCTGGGGTTCGATTTCAAGGAAGTCGGAACAGGAGACCAACCCAAAGGCCAACAACAGCCCTAACCCCCAGCCTCTCCCTATGAGAGAGGGGAGTATATGGTCATTTACTTTTCTCACTTTATATAAAACGGATTTACCCATAGTTATTATCTTTTGTTATCATTTGCTTATCAGATTACTCATCTCCCTCTTGGGAAGGGGGTGGGGGAGGATCTTTTAGAAATCGACGGTGACACCAAGGGTGTATGACTTGGCACGTGGGGTCTGTCCTGTATCAACGGCTGCGCCGTAACCGCCGTAACTTACCTCAGGATCCACGCCCTTGTAACGGGTGAGAATAAAGAGGTTGTTGGCGCTGGCATAGAAACTGAGGCGGTTGATGCCAAGAACTTTCTTGATGACCTTCGGATCAAAGGAGTAACTCAGCTGCATGTAGTTGAGGCGCAAGAAAGAGCCGTTCTCCACGAATCGGTCGCTGACAAGGGTGTTGTAGTTGGTCTCGCTACCGTACATGGCTCGCGGAATGGGAGTTACGTCGCCCTCTTTACGCCAGCGATAGTTCACGGCGCGGCTTTGGTTGTTGTTGTTGCTCATCGACTCTGCATCGAGGCGAGCCAAGTTTAATATCTTGTTGCCCACACGATAGTTGAACTGAGTGTTCAGTTTCCATCGTCCGTAGTTTAGGGTCACGCCAAAGCCGCCAGTAAGCTTGGGCAGCGAACTTCCTAAGTAGACGATGTCGAGGGCGTTGATGTCGCCGTCGTAGTTGATGTCCTCGTAGATGGCATCACCACCCTTGAAGGGGTAGTTCTTACCTGTACTGTCGTGGGTGTAGTTGAACATCATGCGCACAGGTTTGCCCTCATCATCGACGACGACGTTGCCTTTCTGGTCCAGCTCCACGGGAGCGGTATGGCCAGCGGCGAGGAAGTCCTGACGCTCCTGCGGAGTCATCTCGAGGAAGGTCTCGTACTGGTACTCATATACGCCCTTGTAGCGGAAACCGTAAATGGCACCGAAGGGGTTGTGGAGCTGAACACGCTGGAGCACTTCACGGTTGCCAAAGGCAAACTCAGAGTTGAGAGAAGCAAGAACGGTCTCGTCCATTGTGAGGATTTCGTTCTGGTTGTTGCCAAACACCATATTGAAATCGGCGGTGAACTTACCTACCTGTATAATCTTGTTGGTATTGAGGTTCAGCTCCCAGCCGATATTACGCATGGAACCCACGTTGCGGTAGGCAAGCGTATAGTAGCCTGTGCTGGCAGGTATGCTCACATTAGGCATGAGCATGTCGCGGCGAGTGCTGTGGTACCACTCGGCCTGCAGCGTCAGTTTGTCGTCGAAAAGACCGAGGTCGAAACCCACATCCCATGTCGAAGTGGTCTCCCAACTGAGGTTCGTCAGGCGGATGTTGTCAGGATTCATGGCACCCATATCGAGATAACGTATGCCCATGCTGTAGATGCTCTCGTAGAGATAGTCGCGGTTGGGCTGGTTGCCCACCTTACCCCAGCTGGGACGGATGGCAAGCATGGAGAGCCATTTGCGGGCAGGCTCCATCCAATGCTCATCGACAATGTTCCATCTGAGCGACACGGCAGGGAAGTAACCCCAGCGACGGTCTAGGCCAAACTTCGTCGTTCCGTCGGCACGTAGCGAGAAGTCGACCATGTATCGACTCTTGTAGGCGTAGTGGGTGGAGAGGGTGTAGTACATCGAGCGCCACTCGCTGTAGTTCGAATTCATGTTTGTCACCTTACCTGCGGCTACAGGACTGGTGATGCCCGCAGAGGGCAACTTCGAGGCGTCGGTGCCTTGTCCGTTGCTACTTCCGCTGGTCAGCTCGAAGCGTCCTAAGGCCATGAGTGAATGGTCTTTGTTATTGAAATGGGGAATGAACGTAAGTGTCTGCTTCGTATTGAAGGCCACGCTCTTGCTGGAGCCAGTATAGGCCTTGTTCACGCCGTTGTTCCACGAAACGGTGACGAGCTTGTTGGGGTAGAACTTGTCCACATATTCATTGAAAATGTTCATATAGGCACGACCCTGCCAGTTCAGCTGGTGATGCTCTTCGTCGGTGCCTAAAAGGTGGTAGTTCAGTTCAAACTCTGGGGTGATGTCATACGTGCGGTCATCATTCTTGGCTAAATGGGCGGAAGCCACAGGGTTTACATAAATGCGCTGGTCGTCCTTGAACACATCGGGAGCCGACTGCAGCATGGTGTAGTAACGGTCTGTGTCGGCACCTGTCAAGGGGTCTTGCTCGTAAATGCTCATATTTGGCATCTTCTTGTAGGCAATGGCCAGCAGATCGTCGTAGTTACGCTTGGTATTGGTATAGGTCAGAGCGAAGTTCGTGGAAATTTTGATACGGTCGGAGACGTAGTAGTCGAGTGCCACGCGGGTGGCAAAACGGTCCTGACGTTGCTCGATGACCGATCCTGTCTCATGGTCGTAACCGCCGGAAATACGGAAGGTGGCCTTCTCACCACCGCCAGTAACGCTAAGGAAGTGGTTCTGGCGCAAGCCCCATTGTGTGACGGCATCCACCCAGTCGGTGTTGTTATTGTATTGTTCGTACTCCGAGAACGTTGGATCATAGTTCAATTCACGGATGTTCGAAGCGTTGTCGTTCTGCTCAGGATTGAAGTAGCTCTCCTTGAGCAGCATGGTGTAGTCGTCACCGTTGAGCATCTTGTAACCTTCAGGCTGATAGGTACCCGTGAGTCGCAGCGAGTAGGTCAGCTTCGGCGCTCCGCGAGTACCTCGCTTAGTGGTTATCTCAATAACGCCGTTAGCTCCCTGCGAACCATAGATGGCCGTAGCAGCAGCATCCTTCAATACGGTGATGCTGGCAATATCCTCAGGGTTAACATTGAGCAACTGCGCAAACTGCTCGTCGTTGGCATTGGTCACATCGAAGTTACTCATGTCAACATTCCAGGTATTTCCATTAACCACGATGAGAGGATTGGAACTGGTAAGCGTCGAGACCGAGGATGCACCACGCAGACGCATAGTCGTTCCGGCTCCGAGGTTTCCGCTGTTGGCCACGATGTCGAGTCCGGCAATACGGCCTTGCAGAGCCTCGTCGACGGTAGTCATGCCCAGTCCTTCGAACTGCTTCATGTCGATGGTCTGCGTTGCAAACGATATTTCTCGCTCTGGTATGGGCAGACCACCGCTCTGCAAACGATTCTTTCCCTTGACGGTGACCTCCTTGATGGTGGTCTGTGACACCATCTTGATGACGTAGTTATCACGGTTAATGGGTAGCGTCTGCGTCTTGCAACCCACGTAACTAAAGCGCAGTTTATCTTTCGGATTGCGTATGCGCATGGAGAAGTTTCCGTTGATGTCGGTCACGGTGGCCTCGATGATACGTCCGTTACCGTCAATCTCGCAGACGGAGGCTCCCATCAGCTCGCCCATCTCGTCAGAGACACGACCGTGTACTGCCGTTATCTGCGCCTGCACGACCGCTGGACAGAGCAACGAGGTCAGACATAATAACAAAAGAACATATTTTTTCATAATTCGTGCAATTCGTCTAATTCGTTGTTTAAGAACTATTGCTCTGCTGTTAGCGCGTCAATTTCAGCTTGCCATTTCGTCAGCTGCTCCTCCTGATAGAATAGCGGGCCGTCTATCTGGTGGACTACTACATCGCTGGCATTGTAGAGCTGGGTGGTATTCACGTTCTGAGCATTCTGTATCCAGTATTCACGACCTATAAGGTTACAGTTGTCACCTTTCACTACATGACGTTCATTGCCTAACTGGTCGGTGACCGTTAACTGCTCGTCGTCGGCATTGACGGTGACGCTAAAGAAGCGGTTGTTCAAGGGGTTGAGGGTCGAAGTCTCGTACTTCACCTTCACCGTAGGCTCTCCGCCAATGAACACAGAGTTGTCTTGTATGTGGAATTTCAGGAAGTTCAGGATGCGGTTGGCAACGATGGTGCGTGCCTGTTTCAGCAGGTTGGCGTCGCCTCCAAACTGCTCAGCGGTGAGGTTTTCGTAGTCAGTCCAGTCGGGTAGGATACCGTCGTTGTGCAACTTCTCCATCTCGTTGTCGGTGGGTACATAGACGGTGTAATTGTAGGCATCGAAGAGGGAGCAGTTGAAGTCGGCACACGTGTAGGAACTCATGCGGGCCTTGAGCAGCGTGTTGGCAGCACCGCCGTTGAGCAGCAGGTCGAAGAAGCGTGTGCAGTTCTCACGGCCGTTGAGGATGCTGTAGAGCGAACGGCGGCTGCTCATAGGCATGGTCTGCTCCACAATGTAGCTTTTTCCGTTGCCCGAGCGTGTCTGGTCGTAAATGGTCGTAACGGTCACAGGTTGCTCGTCTTCTATTTGCAGACCTCCGCTGACGGTCATCACGCCCTCCTGGCCTGCTTTATCCACCCGGATAACACTGCCACCCTTTGTGCGGTAATAGGTGTGACCATCCTCAATGTTCCCCACAATGATGAGGTTATCGAGCATATCGCGCAGCCGATTCTGAACTTGTGCGTCGCTGGCATCGTTCAGTTCCTTGCCGTCATCAATGATTTCATGGGTCGTGAGATCATAGTTATAGCGATGAGCACGGACGGTTTTGGTGTCTGTGTCATAGTAGAATTCATATAAAATAGATGTGGAACCTCCATACGTGCATGGGTCTACATAGCGCAACATGGCCGAATTAGTCGGTATGATAAAGCTATAATAAGAATCCATGGAGTTGAGGTAAGGCTCGAAGTCCAGCTTTTCAATGGCCCAATAGATGACATTCATGGTCTGCTCGTTGATGAGTGCGGGGAACGAAACAGATGAGTAACTGGCTGGTGTGAACACGCGGTTGAGCAGATAGACCACGCCATTGCAACCCATAAAGCAACTGTCCACGTGCTCACGGGTAATGCCAATGGGCACTTTCGTGGTATTGTCGACGATGTTCTTAAACTTTGAAGGGACAGTTTCAGTAAATGTTCGTATAAGATTGATGTCGAGCATTTTAACAAGAACCTTCATGGGAACTTTCTCCCAAAGCCCGTACATGTCTTGCAAGGGCTTGCCATCGTGGTTCCACCAATAATCAAGTGCATCATTTCGAGGCACGAGCATGGCTCCGGCATCATAGTGTAGGTCGCGTCCGGCAGTATTTGTATACATGTATTGGCTCCAGCCTGGGTCAAATCCCAAATGGGCATTGACGGTCTTTCCGTCTGGGTCAGTGAGCAGTTCGCCTCCCTGTGATGCACCATATTCACCAACGTTACTCGTCGATGAGAAATACTTTAATGTAAATACGCTGTCCTCATTGTTATACAGACGGTTATACTCTTTTGTAGCGGCATCATCATAGTAGGGTGCACAAAAGCGATCCAAGAGTGAGGCGAAGAGCGACATGTTTGCGTGACTATGAATGATTTCAGCCATGTTATCGGCAGCCGTAGCCAGTCCGTCTACCTTTTGGATATAGCCGTTCTTACAGGTGATATCGGTCTCGGTGAGCTTTTTTCCGTTCACCCATGCTTCGCTGACCGAGGTCGAAGCCCCGTTGGTGAGTATGCTCAGGTCTTCATCGGTGATGTTGTTGCGGCGCATGAACACGGGAAGAAAGTGTATCATGGGCTTTGAAGTATTGTCACGCAGCAGCACGATGCCATCCTTCTTTTGTTTATAGCGTGCCCAGAACTCGGTATTTGGCATCTGCGCTGGGTAGCAGCGTGCTACAGAGTCGAACACCGATGCGGCTGTCTCGCGGCGCATGCACTGTCCCTGCTGTGGCGGGTTACCGCTGACGTTGCTCAGCAACTCCACAAGATAGGCATTATTGACCATTGCACTGTTGAAGAGTAGCTTCTTCTGTGCTGCCGTCAGGTCATCATAACGGCTCACCCCCCATGTGTTCTGTTGAAAGAACTGGTCGTATGTCTTATCACTGGCCACGAACAAGGTTTTGCTGCCCGTCTTGCTAAGCACCTCCTTCTGCCCCAGGTCATCGATGAGGCGCAGCGTGTATTTGTAGTTGCCTTCCTCCTGCAGACGCTCGTAGATGCTGTTGCCCAGCCAGGAAGGCTGGTCCATCAGCTCGTCTTTCTCACTGCACGAAGTGATTGCCACGCCAAATGAAAGGGAAGAAATAACAAATGACAAACCCAATAGCCATTGGCCTTTTGGCTTTTCCGTAATCATAAAAATAAAGTGTTAGAATTTAGGTAGTTCGTAGTACTATATTCAGTAGTTTTCACATTTTCTCGGCAAATTTAAATAAAAATGCTGAAAGCACAAAACTTTCAGCATGTTTTTAACACAATATATTGTATTTTCGTAACGATTCAGAACACTAACCGCCATGAGGCTCTCTACCTTTGATAGAAGATAAGCCGTATTTATCTTATTCAGTCACAAATTTGATATTGGGACCAGGCTGGTTGTCGCCGATACTTTCCTTGCTGACGGGCTGACCGTTTTCCGTGGTGTTGCCGCTAATGGTGTATCCGTCAGTGCGAGCATCAAGGTAGATACGGAAGGCACGGTCGTTAGTGGCGTAAGGGGCTGGGCCGGGGGCGCCTATTACATTGCCGCGAATGACGGAACCAGGCTGGTTGCTCAGGGTGTAGATACCTCCGGCGTCATAGAGTTGTAAGGCATACTCAGATACATTATTATTAGAGATAATATTGCGCTCCATACCAGTCTTTGCTGCCGTCCATCCCCATCCTACGCAGATGCCGCTGTAGTTCACATGTGAGATAGTGTTGTTGCTGATTTCCGTGTCGCTAACGTAGCCACAGCCAATGGCTACGGCTCCCCAGTCCTCAGTGGTGACGTTGCTGATGGTGTTTCCGTTGATGATGAGATGACGGCAACGCTGCGCCAGATCATTATATGGACGGTGTACCTCACGTGGACTCTCAGCGAAGGAGCCGGCCATGATGGCAGTGCCGCCGATGTCGGTAAACGTGCACCCGCTTACAGAGCAGTATTCGATGTCGTTGATGAAGTCCAAAGCAGTTGAACCCGTCTTGCGGAAAGTGCAACCTTGGAAGCTAATGTGGTCGGCCTTGCTCACACTGACAGCTGCCACAGGACGCTCCACCCAAGCTTGGTTTTCCAGGTTCGCATCCCAAGGCAAGCCTTCGTTTTCCCGCAACTTGTAGGCATCCACGAGCGGGAAACCTCCTTGCAGGGTGACATGCCCACGGTGGAGCGGGCGGTTCCAACAGGTATTCTCAAAAGTGATGTTCTCGAAACGTATATGACTTACGCGGTCTTCGTCGGTTCCTCCTATGACGACAAGTCGCTCAATGCCGTCGCGTTGTTCGGTGGAGCGAAGTAGGAACGAGCTGTTGCCAAGTTCTCCGCCAATCACGGGCTGTGGCCAAGGATGGTCGAACTCCAGACGACTCTCAGGTTCCATGAAGGTGACAACAGTGCTGTCACCCCGTTGTTCCATGTCCTTCACTCGCAGTATGGCCATGGCCCAGCGCTGACACACGACCATTTCCAAACCACTTCCGAAGGGTTCACGATGACCGCCAATGCCGTGTTTATCTTTGTCACCCTGCCTTTGGGAGGGAATGGGCATGAGCATCTGAGGTAGAGTAGGGATTGTGATTGTGCGCTTTTCAGCGTCAAAGCCGAGCATACGCTCCATATCTTTCTGAGGCCACAGCTGCACATGTCGTTGTCGCTGGTCGCCAAAGAGCACCGTGCCTTCTTCGCCACGAATGATAGTAGGTGCCTCGGAAGTACCGCTGTCCTCAGGACGCAGGAAAAGGGGCTCTGACATATAGTAGCGGCCAGCACGCACGAAGACAGTGACGCCATGACGGCAGCGCTCGTCGCCTGTACGGCGCCACTCGCGTACTTGGCGAAGTGCAGCATGGAGACTCTCGCCATCATTGACGATAATCTCAGTCGAAACTGTGTCGTGGGTTTCTTCTACAGCCAAAGACGGCAGAAAAGCCATAAGAAAGAAAAAAGTAAGAAAGGCAGATAATGAACGCATATTACTAAGGATATTAAATAAAAAAGAGTTAGATTTTCGTCTAACTCTTTTTTTCTTGTACACCCTCAGGGGCTCGAACCCTGGACACCCTGATTAAGAGTCAGGTGCTCTACCAACTGAGCTAA